>Ga0310344_10002037_pt1 | contig 15280 bp, 17 predicted proteins | sample HC15DNA20200_MG_FD_203801 | JGI IMG/M metagenome (GOLD analysis project Ga0310344, IMG submission 203801) | Marine microbial communities from station ALOHA, North Pacific Subtropical Gyre - HC15-DNA-20-200_MG | ecosystem: Environmental > Aquatic > Marine > Oceanic | place: Pacific Ocean: North... | reverse complement strand
AAATACCCATAAACAAACTTTTGCAGAGGATGATCAAGTTCATAATAATTATTGATAGGAATATCTAATATTTTACATAAAAGAAGCATGGACGTGTGCTTTCCAGAGCAATTATTATGAACTTGACTTGGTTCTTCGTCTCTTCTTATCATATCTTTACTGTATTTTTCATATAAAGGTAAATGAGGAGTGCAAAATAAATCACTTTCTTTAAATCCATTTTCTTGAATTATTTTTAGTATTCTTTTTGTATGTTGCGGCTCACCTGAATGTGATGATGAAAAAAGAGCTAATGCTTCCTCTTTAAGTTTAAATTTTTCAACTCCTTCGTTTACAACAAAAGGAAGAAGTTGAAAAATCTTGAATGAAGACCTTAGATATATATCATATCCATTTGATGAATTAATATCTGTATATAGAACTTTATGTTTAGACTCAACTTTTCCTGAGCGGTAGATACTAACATCGTACTTCATAATAATTTAGATAGTTACAAACTATTCAAGGCATGCTGTGCTGCATCCTGTTCAGCAGACTTTTTAGAGTAACCTTTGCCCTTTCCAATTATTTTATCATCAACTACCACTTCTGAATAAAACATTTTTCTATGATCAGGCCCTTCTGCAAAACCTGTGTATAAAATTTTTTTACCCTTTTTTGCATATATTTCCTGAAGCCGTGTTTTATAGTCTTTTAGCCCTGGACTTTTTGATAAGCTTTTTATTTTAGGAAAAATATACCTCTTTATAAAATCTTCAGCTTTATTAATGTTCCCATCTAAGTAAATTGCAGCAATTAGTGCCTCCACAGAATCTTCAAGAATGGACTTTTTATTCCTTCCTCCAGTAGCTTCTTCCGACTTGCTCATAAGAAGAAAATTTCCTATATCAATTTCTTCAGCAACTTCTACGAGAGCTGATTGATTAACTGCACTAGATCGGATTTTTGTTAAATCCCCTTCTTCCATTTGAGGGTAAGTGTCAAAAAGGTAACGAGTAACTATCAGTTCCAATACAGCGTCTCCTAAAAACTCAAAACGTTGATTTGATAAGTTTTTACTTTCTTTTTTATCAATTGATTTATGTGTTAAGGCTGTAATCAATATATTTACATTGTTAAATTTATAACTTATCTCATCTTCAAATTTTTCTATGTTTGAATCAGATAGTTTCATTTCTTTATAGCTTTATAGTTTCATTAAGATTCTTTGAAGTATATAAAAGTGCATTCTTGATAGCTCTTGGAGATGATGAGCCATGGGCTATAGTGACCGTACCATTTACTCCTAGCAAAAATGCTCCATTTTGTACTTCTGGATTAAATTTATCTTGCACAGACTTCATTGAGTTCTTCACAAGATATGATATTGGTTTAAATAATTTTTTGTCTAAAGAATCACTTATCATGTTCTGTTGTAGTCCAGCTGTACCCTCCATTGATTTAAGAATCATATTTCCTGTGAACCCATCTGTTATAAAAACATCGGCAGTATCTTTTGCAAAATCTCTACCTTCGACATTGCCAACAAAATTTATATTTGCTGATGAAAGTAATTCGTATGTATCTCTTTCAACCTTCCTGCCTTTAGTAGACTCTTCTCCATTATTTAACAATCCTACTCGAGGGCTTGGAATCGAAAAATTGTTCTTACAAAATTTTGAACCCATTAAAGCAAATTCAACTAGATGCTTTGGCTTAACTTCTAAGTTTGCTCCTGAATCAAGCAAAACTATATTCCTGTTATACCCAGGTAATACACTTGCAATAGCTGGTCTAGATATCCCCTTAACTTTTCCTAAAATAGTAATGGCAGAAACCATCACAGCACCAGTAGAACCTGCTGAAAATACAGCTTCTACTTTTCCTTCTTTTAACAAAGTCATAGAACCAACAATCGATGAATTTTTTTTCTTTCTTATAGATTTAGTAGGCTCTTCTTCCATTCCTATAACTTCTGGGTAATGATATATTTTGAGGTTTTGACGTTTATTAATTATTTTTTCAAGTTTTGGTTTATCTCCTACTAAAACACAGCTTACTCCTTCTGCACTTGCTAAAAGAGCTCCTTCTACTACAGACAATGGGGCTTGGTCACCACCCATTGCATCGATGGCTATTTTATACATACAACTTTACTACTCGCTATCGACAGGGTCTTTTACTTGTCTTCCTCTGTATGTTCCATCTTCAGGGTTGACCCTATGTGACTGTTTTGCAACGCCTGTCTCAGGATCTATCTGGAAATGTGGTTTTTCAATCTTGTAATTTGCTTTACGTCTTTTGGTACGTGACCTAGACATTTTTTTCTTTGGTACTGCCATAAAAACTCCTATTCAACTTTCAAATCTAGCTCATTTAGTAAAGAAAAGGGATTTTCTTTTATATTTTTTTTATTTTCCTTATATTCATGGCCGCAATCACTGGTATTAAGATTATTACCACAAATTACACAAAGACCCTTACAATCTTCAGAACATAAATATTTCATTTCAATAGAACCAGTAATTGCGTCTACTATAATTCCTTCCAAATTTATAACTTTATCTCTCAATATCCTTAGACTATCGTCTTCATTGTCCTCTGTGAATAAACAGTCTAAGGATATTGAGAGATCATTTAAATTATTATCTAAACACCTTGCGCATTCCATATTTAATTTGAAAACAATTGTTCCTGAAAAATTTATAGAATCATAGGAAGAAATTAGCGATCCATTTATTTGAACATCACCTCCAACAACATAAGAAGTAGAAAGCTTTACTGGGAAATTATGTTCTATATTTAAATCTATTGTTGTTCCAGAAGTATTTAAAATACCATTACAATCAATTGATGGAAATTTAACCAAGATTTAATCTCCTTGCTCTTCTTCTGGATTTTCAATTAACCTTGGTTTTCTTAAAGCTTCTTTTTGCTTATTGATTATCCCTAAAAGCTCACCCAGGGTATTTTCTAAGTTGGTCAATACACTGTCAATCTCATCTTCAATTTTAGCTCTATCGGACTGTACTTCTATTTCAGCCTTTTTTAAAAGTGCATTAGCTTCAATTACAGCCTCTTTTATTACATATGATTCAGATATTAGTTTTTCTGATTCATTTCTTGCTTGTTCTAAAATTTCCTCTCCTTCTTCCCTTGCCTTAGATAAAAAAGATTGTTGCTCCCTCACAATCCAACGTGCCGTCCTTAATTCAACTGGTAAAGCATCTATTAACTCGTCAACTACAGTTATTAACTCTTTCCTTCCAATCTTTCTTGTTAGTACACCCGTTGATGAAAGTTCAGTTCTTAAATTGTCTAATATATCAACAACATGAAGGTTTACATTTCCAGAAATTACTTCTTCAAAATCTCTACTTTTATCCATTGTTCAACTTATCTAGAACGCTTGATGGAACAAAGCTTGAAACATCTCCACCTAAACGATGGATTTCCTTAACTAAAGAACTTGACACATATCCATACTCTGGCTTAGCAGGAACAAATAAAGTTTCTAAACTATCTAGCGTTTTGTTAACCTGTGCCATCTGAAATTCATAATCAAAGTCAGTCATAGCACGAACACCTTTAACTATTGCTTGAACCTCATTTTCTCTAGCGAAATCGACCAAAAGGCCATCAAAGATCTCTACCTTATATAAATCTTTTGACTTTATATTATCTTCAATCATTTGCTTCCTATTTTCAGCTGAGAACATTGGAGCTTTGTTCGGGTTTGAAATCACCCCTATTATTACATCATCAAATAATTCTAAACTTCTATGTATAACATCAAGATGTCCATATGTAGGTGGGTCAAATGATCCTGGCATTAATATTTTCATAATTCTTCTTTCCTGTAAACCGTTATCACACTTTGTCCAAATTTACTTTCCTTAACTAAGTCTAATTTGTTTATACCATTTAACCTTTGTGAGATTGAATTTCTATGTATTATTATTTTTCCATTATCTTGCAATATATCAACACAGTTCTTAATTATATTTACTAATTTGGTAGATGGATACTTGTATGGAGGGTCTATAAAAATAATAGAGAACGTACTCGTAGAATTAATCACCCATTTTTCAACATCTGCTTTAATTACTTCCTGATTTTCTTGTAAATTGCTAAGGTTATATACAATAACTTCCACAGCAGGCTTAGAGACTTCCACAAAAACACAGGATTTAGCACCTCTACTTATTGCTTCTATTCCAAGAGAACCTGATCCAGAAAATAAATCTAATACCCTAGTATTTTTTATCTCTATTTGTAATGAGTTAAATATAGACTCACGAGCTATAGCCATCATAGGTCTAGTTTTATTAGAAGAAATACTAGCAATTTTTTTACCTTTATATTTCCCTGAAATTATTTTCATATTTATCCAAACAATATTTCTTTATAGTGTGGCAAGAACACTAAAGCTTCATCAAAGATTCGATTCTTAAACTTACTACTAGCTTCTTTATCTTCAAATATATCTTTAGCGGTAATCAAGAGCTCTAGATCTTTTTTAATATCAGCTATTTTTAATTCTGATACACCAGATTGATCCTTTCCAAGTACTTTTCCCTCTCCTCTAATTTTTAAATCTAAATCTGCAATCTCAAAGCCATCACTAGTGTTCATAGCAGCTTCAATCCTAGACTTTCCCTCTATGGTAACGGTATCAAGTTTCTTCTTTTCTGAAAGGTGTAGAATACATTCTGATTTTTTGCTTCCTCTCCCAACTCTACCTCTTAATTGATGTATCTGACTTAAACCAAAACGTTCAGCACTTTCTATGATCATGAGCGTAGCATTAGCTACATCGATACCAACTTCAATAACTACAGTTGACACTAAGATATCTATTTTCCCAGTATGCAAATCTCTCATAATAGATTCTTTTTGAGAACTTTCCATTTTCCCATGTAGTAATTCAACATTTGAATTACTAAACTTTTCTTTATATATTTCATAGACTGATTGTGCAGCTCTTATATCCATCTTCTCACTCTCTTCAATAAAAGGACAAACTAAAAATATTTGAGAGTTTTTTTTCAAATGTTCATCACAATGATTGAATATCTTTTCTTGTGTTTCTTTCAGTCCGTCATAATAATATGTAGTAATTTCTTTCCTTCCTGAAGGATGCTCATCAAGAATAGATAAATCGAGATCTCCATATACGGTTAAAGCTGTTGTTCGTGGAATAGGAGTAGCAGTCATAATAATAAGATCGGGAGTATTTGAAGTGCCGACATCTGTTAATTTAGATCTCTGCTCTACTCCGAATCTATGTTGTTCATCTATAATTGCAAGACCTAAATTGTTAAATCTAATCTTTTCTTGTATTAAGGCATGTGTCCCTATAAATAAAGCAGGAGAACCTTCCTCAATAATGCTTTGAATTCTTGATTTATCTTTTTTAGCAGATGTAATTAAGTAAATATCAAAAGTAAAATTTTTGCACATTTCCTTTATATTTTTATAATGCTGCTCCGCCAAAACCTCTGTGGGAGCCATCAATGCAGCTTGATAGCCACTCTGTACAGCGGTTATAAGAGCATACGTTGCTACTACTGTCTTTCCTGAACCAACATCTCCTTGAAGTAATCTTTTCATAGGGACTGAAGACTCCATATCCTCTTTTATCTCACCAATAACCCTTGTTTGAGCATTTGTTAGCTTGAATCCTATATCCTTAATTAATAATGTAAGATTTTTTTCATTATGGATAAATGAAACTCCTGATTGACTATTTTTATTTATTTCTTTTACTTTATGAAAAAATGATTGAAGATACATGAATTCATCAATAACTAGCCTCCTCCTAGCCTTTGATACCTCTTCAGATGACTTAGGAAAGTGTATATTCTTTAATGCAGATGTCCTAGGTGCAATTTTATACTTGCTACGCAACTTTGCTGGCATAGGGTCATAGTCATTTGTATTTTGAAATATTTGATTAAGCTTTTTTCTTGTCCAGTTTGGACTATTGTTAGGAATTTTTCTATATATAGGAACAAAAGATACATTATCTTTTTCAAAATCATAATCATTGATCTCAATATAAGCATTCTTTACTTCTACACTCCCATTTTTCTTTACTTCGGGTTTCCCTGTTATAAAAACCCTGTCTTCTTTACTGAATCTACGCTCAATATATTGAGGACCAAACCATTTAGCAGATACAGTACCTGTATCATCTGATATCTTAAATGTAGTAATTCTTAAACGAGTTCTTGTAGTAAAAACGGAAATATCAGTTACAACTCCAGTAAAAGTAACCTCTCCCTTAACATCTGATTGACTTATTTCTTTAATAGACATTATCTTGGATCTTTCTATATACCTTCTAGGGAAATAGCGAATTAAATCAGCATAAGTGAGGATATTCACACTTTTGAACCCATTAATTTTATTTTTACTTATTTTTTTGGTGGACGATCCCGTTGAAGAAGGTATCTCTTTAAGATTCTCTACTCCCCACAAACTTTTATCAGAAAGTGTTAATAAATTTAAATCAATTTTAGGTATCACAACATAAATATAACCATCTATATTATTTATAGATTTAAACTTGAATATAGGATAAAAATGTCACAAGGAATAGTTAAATCATACGATCCAAATACAGGGATAGGTGTAGTTCTAGATGAGGAATCAAAGGAAGAAATATACTTAACAAAAGATTCATTGAAAGATTCTATTTTTAGGACACTAAGACAAGGTCAAAGAATAAATTACACAAAACAAGAACAAGACGAACATATAGTTGCAACAAAAATAAGGATTGGTCAAGACGAATACTAAGGGATCCAAAAGAGTATTATCAATTTATCAATTGTTACTAAATATATTGATACTTTTTCATATGAAAATATTTATTATTTCTAATGCAAATATAGGTAAAAAGTTTTTTGGAAGACCATGCTTACTGCTAATACATAAAGGAGCACTAACAAATTTAATAAGAAAATCTGTATTGGTTTATTACAAAGAAAGAGAAGCCTTCATTGTTGTAGCTTCTAACGGAGGAAGTAACAATAATCCATCTTGGTTTCACAATTTATCAAAGAACGAGAATGCAAAAGTTAAAATTGGTAAATCGACATATGAAGTTATAGCAAAAGAAATATTTGGTGATGAAAAAAATAAATATTGGGATAAAATTGACAAAATTAATAGAGGAGGATATACAAAATATCAGTCAATGACTTCTAGAACTATTCCTGTATTTAAATTAAATATTTTTAATTCTTAGTCACAAATTACGCCTAAGACAGTTTTGTAATTTATTTCTAATTAAACTAACTAGATAGATGTATTAATTATATTTTTAAAAAATTTTAGATCTAAATAATCTAAATGATAATCTGCATGAACTAGTTGTTCATCATTGAAAATTCCCCTATCAATAGCAAGCACTTGCGCTCCAGATCTTTTTCCAGATTCAATTCCATAAGGACTGTCTTCAATTACAAGTACATCTTCTGCTTTAACTTCGAGATCTTTAAATGTCTCTAGATAAATTTCAGGAGAGGGTTTATTATTTTCTACCATGTCTCCTCCGTATATAGATTCAAAATAACCAACTAGATCTGATTTCGTTAATTTTTCTAATAGAAAAGATTCTGGCGAAGCTGATGCGCATCCTTGTTTTATATTATTTTTTGCTAAAAATTCTAAGGAAGCTCTAACATCGCTAAATACTAAATCTTTATCAGACAATTTATGTTTAATTCTATTATGCAGTTTCGCCATTGTTGAATCAAAATCTGGTAAGTCAGCTTTTTCAGAAAGTTCAGAATGAACTATCCTGTCATCTCTCCCAACATATTCATTCATGGTTTCATCAGAAACATCCACATTGTAATCTTTCATTACCAATTGCCATGCTTTAGCAAACAATGCTTCACTATCTAGTAAGGTTCCATCACAATCCCAAACTACTGATGTTATTTTTTTCATTAGAAATATGAACTAAACTTACTCAAGTTTTGATTGTATGTCATCTGCATTACTCAATGCTCTACCATCTGAAGCATCAATTTGCCAAGGATACTCAACTGCATTTATTGCCTCTAAAACCAGATTGTTTAATATATCGAATTTAGTTAAATCAGTATTTGACCATAAATAAGTAGAAAAGCTTCCTGGTATAGAATTTACTTCATTTAAATATATATTATTTTCACTTTTAATGAAATCTATTCTCATTACACCTTTTGATCCAATGATTGAAACAAGTTGTTCCGCTAATGAAAAAATCAATTCACTATCTTTTCCTGATAAGATTGCTGGAAGCTCCCTTTTTGAATCTTCTAAGCCGCGTCCGCTGAGATACTTATCTTCATAGTTATATATAGTTGCTGCATTATTATCAACTATTGGTTTTTCAATTTCTGAGAAAGACAATGATGGATAGCTCATTACTCCTAATAAGTAGTCTTGACATCCTTCAATATACTTTTCAACTACTGCTCCATTACTATAGAGATTTGAATTATCAGTTAATGCTTTAGCTGTCTTCAGGTCATCTACAATTTCAACCCCTATTGAGGATCCTCCAAATCTTGGCTTTATGATGTATGGCGGTTCAAAGTCTACTTCTATAAGATCGTCTTGAATTAAAACTCTATCTAATACAGGTAATCCTTTATTAGATAACAATGTGGTAAATAAGTATTTATCCATACAAATATTAGCCAAAATATAATCAGGACCAGTGTATGGTATTCCAATTATGTCTAGTAAACTTTGCAACCTACCATCTTCCCCAGGCCCTCCATGACAAGCATTTACTAGAACATCAATATCAAGTTTCTTTTTCTTTAAATAGAAGCCACCATCTCTTTCAATACTTAAACTCAAACTATTCTTCATTACCTTTTTTTTATTTAGATAATCTTTTCCCTCAAGACTGGGTTCATTAAGGTACCATTTATTGTCTTTAGACCAGTACAAAGCGAATACATTATATTCGTTACTAAGTATTCTTACTGCCTGTAGACCCGTTAAAACAGATATATCATGCTCAGGAGAGGGTCCTCCAAATATAACGCCGATATTCTTTTTCATAAATTATGGATAATGATCTGGAAGGTCATTTTCAAATAATACTACATCGTTAGAAGAAATAAGGCTATTTAACATACCAACGGCCTCTTCTCTAGTGTTAACAAAGTACAAATCAACATTTCTATTCGAAAAACCTCGTTTTAATGCCTGTCTATTGGTTAACCCAACAATAAAGGCTCCATCTATATATTTAGATGCAGATTCAGCAAAAGAAACATTTAAAGGGAATTGGTCTTTCCCTAGCTCTACCATCCCAGGTGTAATGAGCCATGCTTTAGAACCCTTCTTTGTATTTTCTGAAAGTAATTTCAAACTACTCTCAACTGAGTATGGGTTAGAATTGTAAGTATTATCTATGATCAGCTGCCCCTTTGAGCCTTTAATAAGGGACTGCCTATGACCAACTGGCTTGAGCTTCTGAAGTCTTTCCAAAATAGAAGAAATATTCTGATCTAATGCGTACATTACACCGACGGATAAAGCAATAGACAGCTGCTGTACTTCTGGAGCATTAACTTTTCCAATTTCTTCACCAAGAAGGTAAATAGTGTGAATCCCAGTTGTATAGTTTACATAAATAGCTGCATCTTCACTTGAGATGGAACAATCTACTACTTGTTTATAACCAACCCATTTTCTTGCAGCATCAATAAGTAATTGGTCGTCCCCATTAATAACAACTGAACCTGCTAAATCTATTATCTCTGATTTTGCGTCTAGAATATTCTCTAAAGTCTTCATTCTTTCTAAATGGACTGCACCAATTCCAGTAATTACTGATATATGAGGTCTTACCCAAGAGCAAATTTCTTTAATTTCACCTTGCCCATATGTACCCATCTCAATAATTGCGACCTCTATGCCTCTCATCTCTGATTCATTTATTGATTTAGCTATTCCTAAACGGTTGTTAAAACTATCAGGTGTTGCAAATACATTAGCATCTAGTTCGAACAACTGTTTAAGTACTTCTTTTGTTGTTGTTTTACTATACGATCCAGTAATTGCAATGATTGGTCCCTTAACTTTTTGTAAGCCTGAAACTGCAGATTCAATATAGAAATTAGAGATCCTTTTTTCATAATTAAACATTAATTTCAATGATTGGTCAAAAATATAAGGAGAAAAGATAAAACAAAGTAGAATTCCAAAATATCCTAGACCATTAACCAAAAATAAGAATGAAATTAAAGTAACTAAAACAATGTAAACAATAATTAGCCTTCTCAGTCTTGGCGTATATACAACTTCTTCCGTTCTTGATTTATAACCTACTCCAAATGGAAAAATTAGTAATACAGGAATTAATAAAAATGCTATTCTTTCATACCAAAGAGATCCGATTGTTAGAATTATTATCGTAAATAATAAAATTAAATTAGGAGATTTTAATCTTATCCATCTCCAATAGAATCTAGAAATCGATTTAGGAATATAATGTTCTCTTTGAGCTATCCTAGCCCACCTTAAAGAACTTATAACAGTGCCTAAGTAAAGAAGTACAAAAATTATCCAATGTAATACTGTCATAGCTTATTTATTATTTCTTCTAGTTCTTTTGGATTTTCTAGGAATGGATTATGGCCAACACCTTTCAAAACAAATAATCTAGAATTCCTTAGTTTCGACATGGCTTCCTGGCCAACTCTTAGAGGGACCTCAACATCTTTGTCCCCCCAAATTAAAGTTACATTAGTGTTTACTTTTTTTATTATCTCAGATAAATCGTCATTAATTGCTGCAACAAGTATATCTCTCATCACACCATCAGCATTTATATAGTCAACAGACCCATGTCTTTTTTTATAAGTTTCAAGATAAGTATCAGAAATAAGATTTAATTTGTTTAATTGCTTAATAATACTAAAAAGATTATTTTTTTTAATATCATTTGGATCTCTTTTAACTAAAGGAGTGCTTACGAGAATACATCTCTCGATACCTTCATAACTGTTAATGTAATGCATTGCCACCCTCCCTCCAAAAGAATGGCCAACTAAAAACCTTACTGAACTAGGAAGTATTCTATTTAACCATTCTGAGTATCTCTGAGGGGACCAAACACTATTTGGTTGTGGAGATTGCCCAAATCCAGGTAAGTCAATAAATATAGCGTCAGATTTATCAAAAAAATACTTAAAATCATTATGGCTTCTTCCCCACCCATGAAGAAATGCATAAGTTGGATTTTCACTAGTAAACCAAGCGAAAGAACTATCATCATTCAATAATTTTAGGGACAATTGTTACAACCCCCTACCAAATGTTAGTACAGCTCTAATCCCAAGACCCATAATAAACAACATAGCAAGTCCCCAAAAAAGCTCTGGTTGTTGATTCAAATCATTTCGATAAATATAAATAAAAACTAAAGTAAAGAGAATCACAATTCCATAAAATAAATGAAAGCTTCCAGGGTTTACACCGGTTCCATAAAGATACAAACCTGCAAAAATTTGGACTATAACTGAAGCTATAGATAATTTAATTAAATAATCTGATAAATTATTTTTTGGCTTCTTCATTAAAAAAAACGTTATTAGTAACAAACCTGTAAAGCCAGAAAGGTAAATACTTAACCAAGCCCAGATATTATGGAATTCACTAACCATAGTAAAAGTTTACACAGATATTATTTTTTCTATAAATAGGACTTGGCCAATTATTTACCAATTAATAGAACTATCTCATCGTCAGGACCTAATCGTTCATTAGCTGAGTAATTTGATCCAAAAACATAACCAACACATTGAGTTTCATTCATTTCATATTTTTTTGTTATTTGTATATCAAATTCAGTATTTGAAATCTTACTCTTTAGTATATTTTCAGCTTCTATTTCACTATATATACACCTTTGATCAAAATGAGGAACAATAACTTCAAGAGGGTTAGACAAAGGGTCTCTTATAGTTGATACTGTCTGAGTAATATTTAATGTATTTGCATATAGGAAAGGAAGACGAGTAAGGATTACAGTAAATGTAAAGACATAAATAATATACTTAGACTTGTTCCAAGTTTCGTCAAGAAAAGAAAATACTGACATAACGAAAAAAACTATTAAGAAGCCAAAGTATGTAGTTTTAGTGGGCTCACCTTCAGATGCTTTGAACCAGCCTAAAAGAGTTTCAATAATAATTAATGATACAGGAGCAATCAAATAACAAGCGCCTATGAGAAATCCATCATAATTTAAAAATCTTTTATTAACTATCTTATAAACTAAAGAGAGAAGGTAAAACCCATGCGCTATAACTGATATGGTAAAACAAATCCTAGCCCAAGAGATTTTAGTTTCAGACAAATCAAGAGCAGTTCCTTTATCTAAAAAATAAACTTCCCAGTAGTCTCCATAAAAATCAACTAGCCAGATACCAAGAAATGAATTCTTTAAATTATCTCTCAGTGGGTTCTCATAGGTTTTGGTTAATGAAAAATTAGTAAAATAACTCAAGGGAGCAGAGCTGTAATCAGTAGTTGTCCTGGGTGGATCCCAAAGAAATCTCTCTGTAGCTCTTTCTGATGTGACAATTAATAAAGTTGCTATAACTATCACAATTATGGTGAATATAAATATTTTCTTTATTGAGTATCTTTCTTTTTTATGAATAAACAGATAAAAAATAAGTATAAAAATTGAAATAACAGTAAGCGTAAATTTTACAGACATCATAAATCCAAAAAAAACAGAAAAGATAAGATAATGCTTTGAATTGTTTTCAGTAAACAACCCTTCATCTTGCAATGAGAACAAAAATATAATAAACAATAAAATGGCAAGCAAATCAGGTTTTATTTGTAGTCTCGAATAATAAACGGAAGTAATAAGCAAAAAATTTAATGTTGATAGAAATACTACTTCCCTATTATTAAATATCTTTTTGAAAAAAAAGTAAGCAATGTTTGCAAGTAGAAAGAAGATAAAAGTATTTCCCACTATTACGCCGAGATGATAAGACCAAGCGTCGCTAAATCCGAGTTGCCCAGTAATAGCTCTAGTCCATATAGGCCGAACAAATAAACTTATAAACCAAAAGTAGTGTACGCCTTGCTCATATCCGATGCTTGCTGAACCTTCTAGAAAGTACTTTAAATAAAAAGTATATTGATAAGCGTCAGCCCCTAACCAAGTTTTATACCAACCAAGAAAGTCAAAACTAGACCACAAAACAAAAAAATTAATTAGAAATAGACAAATAACGTCAAAATTTGTTAATTTAATTGAATTAACTTTCATAAAGTAATCCTAATCAGTAATAATGGTCAATTTCATTAATGTAAACATATAGTTAGATAATTTATTTTAACTATGTTACTTTACCTATATGGAAAATATAGAGTCAGATTTAATATCTACAGAATTACCTAAAGCATGGGCAACTTCCATGGATACATTTATTGCTAAAGCAAAAAATGCAGAAATCTGGGATCAGAATGGTAATAGGTTTTTAGATTTTGTTGGTGGGTACGCAGTCTTGAATACTGGTCATCTTCATCCCACAGTAATGAGTAAAGTGCAGGAACAATTGAATTTTTTTTCACATTCATGCTTTGCTTTTGCACCTCATGAAAAAGCAGTAGAACTAAGTTATCAACTTAATCGTCGTTACCCAATTGAAGAAAAAACTAAAACTTTTTTAGTAAATAGTGGAGCAGAAGCTGTAGAAAATGCAATAAAGATATCCAAACATTTCACAAAAAGACAAAACTTAATATCTTTTACTGGAGGGTTCCATGGAAGGACTCATATGGCATTAGGGTTAACTGGAAAAGACGTCCCTTATAAAGAAGGTTTCGGCCCATTTCCAAAAGAGATTTACCACACAACTTACCCTTATGTATATAGAGGGGTAACAACAGAGAATGCGATCGAAGAGTTGGATAATTTGTTAAGTACTAAAATTAAACCTGAAGAAACAGCAGCGATAATTATCGAACCTGTTTTAGGCGAAGGTGGGTATATTCCTTGTGAAAAAGAATTTATCCAATATCTAAGAAATATCTGTGATCAGAATGGAATAATTCTTATATTTGATGAGGTACAAACTGGATTTGGTAGGACAGGAAAAATGTTTGGAGCAGAACATTTCGAAGTAGAACCAGATATAGTAACACTTGCTAAAGGAATCGCAGGTGGCTTTCCTCTAGCAAGTGTTACTGGGAAGTCAGATATCATGGATAGCCCCAAAGAAAGTGGATTAGGTACGACATTTGGAGCATCTCCTATTTCATGTAGTGCAGCTCTTGGGGTTCTTGAAGCATTTGATAACGAAAATATATTAGACCACTCTGTATTGCAAGGTAAAGTAATGAGGCAAAAATTAGATATCTTATTAGAAGAAAACAAATATATCGGAGATGTGAGAGGGATAGGCCCGATGATTGGTGTTGAAATAGTCCAGAACAAGAAAAACAAGGAACCCTCAAAAGATACAGCAACAAAAATAGTACTCAAATGTAAAGAGGAAGGCCTACTTCTTGTTACATGCGGGCTAGATGGAAATGTAATTAGATTCATGGGGCCACTTACAACTCCTATTGACCAGGTAGAAGAAGCAATGGATATCTTTAGTAGAGCTGTATCTTCAATATAAATTATTTATTATGAGTAAGTTGATGAAGCTTAATAAGAAGTTCCGAATCCTTCCCTGGCACTGATGGTGCCTTCATCAACCAAGCGCTAACCAAATCTAGTGAATCTAGATCTCCTTTATCATTAAAGAATCTCATATATCGAATTGCATCAATAATAACTCCAGCACTATTTGGAGAGTCTTGCACTTCTAACTGGACCTCAACATTCATTGGAACCCCACCAAAAGCTTTTCCTTCGAGTCTTATAAAGGCTTTTTTTGTATCTTCTAGCCATTCAATATAGTCAGAGGGTCCTATCCTTACGTTCCTTGGTTCGATTCCTTTCCCCTTGTTTGCAACCGATGTGACTGAAGAAGTCTTACTTGTTCTTTTTGTTTCTAACCTATCTTCTTCTAGCATATTAAGAAAATCCATATTCCCACCTACGTTTAGTTGATAAGATTTCTCTAGTTTAACTCCCCTGTCAGAGAATAACTGTGCCAAAGCTCTATGTAGTATAGTTGCTCCTACCTGGCTTTTTATGTCATCGCCAATTAAAGGAACCTTATTTTCTTTAAATTTATTTTTCCATTGATCATCCCTTGCAATAAATACAGGTATACAGTTTATAAATCCTACCTTCGCTTCTATT
>Ga0310344_10002035_pt1 | contig 15280 bp, 16 predicted proteins | sample HC15DNA20200_MG_FD_203801 | JGI IMG/M metagenome (GOLD analysis project Ga0310344, IMG submission 203801) | Marine microbial communities from station ALOHA, North Pacific Subtropical Gyre - HC15-DNA-20-200_MG | ecosystem: Environmental > Aquatic > Marine > Oceanic | place: Pacific Ocean: North... | reverse complement strand
CCAGCACTTTCTTCAGGAGATGTTTTTGGCCACTTCATCGACGTGTTCCAATGAACTTCCACGCTCAAGGTTTTCCTCACGTTCGTCTTTGCCTTGGGGGCATCTGGCAAAGAACGTTAGATTGAGGTCATACTTTGAAGAGATTAGTTGCTTGATTGTCTAGGAGTTCACATGAAACACGCCGCTTTTGCTGTATTTGTCCTCTTTGCGCTTCCACAGATATCTCTGGCTCAGGAGTACGATCCCAACTATTTGGGCACGTTTTCGATAATTGGACGTGACTCCGAGACGGGCGAACTTGGCATGGGAGTCCAGTCCAAGGCGTTCGCAGCTGGCAACCGTGCAATGCACGCGAAAGGTGGACTGGTGGTGATCGCCCACCAAGCGGCTGCCAATCCAATGTATGGTGGAATTGGAGTAGAGTTGCTTCAGGCTGGTTACTCGCCAGAGGAAGCACTTGAGATGATGGTTGCAAGCGACGAAGGTCGGGATCGTCGGCAGGTAGCGATCCTTGATAACCAAGGCCGCACGGCTGCGTGGACTGGGTCAGGGGCTAGTGATTGGAAAGGACACAAGTGCGGGAAAGATTACTGTGCACAGGGCAATATCCTCACGGGCCCCGAAGTGGTCGACGCGATGGCGGCATCATTTGAGGCTTCGACCGGCCCCTTAGCGGAACGGCTAATGGATGCGCTGGACGCAGCACAGGCTGCTGGTGGTGACGCTCGTGGAATGCAATCAGGAGCGATCATGGTGGTGAGTGCCCGTGCAGGTGGCGGTTATAGCGACCGGGCCGTCGATATTCGTGTCGACGATCATGTCGAGCCGCTCGGGGAACTTCGACGGGTTCTCAACTTGTTTCGCTCCGGCCAAATGCTTCGCGACGCCAACCAAAAACGACAGGAAGGGTACCTTGACACAGCACTTTCGCTTGCGCTTGTAGCTCGCGACAAGTCGCCGGAAAATGATAATGCTTGGGTAGCACTTGCCGAGATTTACCTCGGATTAGAACGAATGGCAGACGTCTTTTCCGCATTGGAACGTGCGGTCGAGCTCAATCCGAGTCGTAAGCGAACGCTTCTCAGTGACGACGACTTCGAGAGTCTCCGTCACGACCAGGACTTTCTCAGGATTGTGGGCGGTCTTTAACTACTAATCCTTGATTGAAAGGTTTACAATCTCGCGGAACCGATCAAATGCCCATGCGCGACTGGGACTTCGGGGCGTTTGCGTAAATACTAAGCCGATGATCTCACGATGTGGGTCAATCCATGCGTTGGTTCCATCGGATCCCCCGTGCCCGTATGTGCCGTCGGCAAGGCGCCATCCATAGCCATAATAAGATGCGTCCTCTCCCTCGCCGCCGATGTGGATTTTGGGTGAAGTCATCAGTTCTAGCGTCTCTTGTGCAAGATGCCGAAATCCGTCGTAAACGCCACCATTCAGAAACATCTGACAAAATATGGCGTAGTCCAAAGCGGTAGAAACCATTCCACCAGATGCCCGAGCAAATGGATAGGCCACCGGTCCTCCAGGTGTTCCGCCTGGTACCCATTCACCTGCGTTGTCTTGTTCATAATATACAGCGCTCATGCGCTCGATCTTTCCGTCCATCTCGTGACCTACTTGATGGTTATAACTGTCTACCATCCCGAGAGGTTCGTAGATCGTGGCCTTCAACCGGTCTTCAAGCAGTTCGCCGGATGCGATCTCGACCAGCGCTCCTAATGTGTTGTATCCGGGATTGTTATAGCTGTACGTCGTACCAGGTGGAACGACGGCTCCGATAGTTCCGAAACGGCTGACCTCTGATTGCAGGGTGGGATTGTCACCGAGTGGTTGAAGGAAGAGGGAAGAAATCCGAAGGCCACTGCTGTGAGAAAGGAGGTGACCAATCGTAATGAATCCCGCTTGATAATTGTCCCACTCAGGGATGTGCTTGTGGACCAAATCCGTATAATTGAGCCTGCCTTCTTCCACGAGTTGCCCGATAGCTGTGGCGACCACAGGCTTTGTGTTAGAGGCCATGCGGAACATTGTATTCCGCTCCATCGGTAATCCTTGATCCTTATCTCGCATGCCCACAGCTTCGTGAAGAACAATTTTTCCCTTCCGCGCGACCAAAATCACGGCGCCAACAAGATCTCCCTGTGTCACTGCCTCCTTGTATACTCCTGCCGCACCCTCAAGTATCGCCGCCGACATGCCAACGTCTTCAGGCTCTCCATAGGAAATGATGCGCACCTGCTGGGCTTCGCAGAGGGGCGCGAATAGCATGTGTGCGAAGATGAGTGCAAGTGTGCCGCGCATTCGGGTCACAGCTCTCATGTTGGTCCTCCTATTTAAAAAGTGCGTACCAGTTCGCGCATCCGTTTCTTGGCCGATTCGTTCGGCAAACGTTTGAAGGCGGCCCGAATGTTTTCTTCCATGTGCATTGGATTTGTTGTCTCCGTCAAAACACACGTTACCGCAGGGTGCGCCAAGATGTACTTGAGTGAGAATTGTGCCCAACTTTCGCAATCGAACTCGGATGTCCAATCTGGCAACATCTGTCCGTTTACTCGGCCAAAGTAGGCGCCATTCATAAATGGTCTATTGACCAAAACGCCCATTCCGCGATCCTGAGCTAGCGGCAACAAACGCTCTTCTGCGAGGGGTTCCATCACCGAATAGTTCACATGGATGAAATCGAGCGGCTCTCTTTTCATGAACGCTTCTAGGCGTTCATGGTTGCTGTAATTTGAAACGGTAACCCCGATGTAGCGCGCTTCGCCCGTATCTTTCCATTGGCGAAGATTTCTCCAGTGGCCTTCAAGCCCTCTCAGGCTTTCGATCTGGACCAAATCCATCGTTCGACGACCGAATAGTCGCTGGGTCTGCCGCATTTGTGCGACACCAGTCTCTAGGTCTGGTGTGTTGATCTTGGTCGCAAGGAAGATTTGGTTTTGTACCTTGGGCTCCTGGAGAATGTGACCGAACTCACGATCTATATCCTCATTTCGCGGAGATGTGTCGACTACACGCCCCCCATGTGCGAGAAGCATCTGGATTACCTCTGCTACCGCTTCCGGGCCATTCGTAGGAATCTCGAGGACCGGTTTGGTTGAGCCTAATCCAATAACGGGGAGATTCTCTGTCGTTCCTGGGATAGCTCTCGTCGGAAGAGACTCTTGAGCAAAGATCCGAACCGGGCAGGACAAAACAAGCCCAGCACTCCCAAGCTGCTTAAGAAATTCGCGTCGGTTTGCTCGTGATATCCTGGTCATTTGTGTTCCGCGAGATTTTGGTATGGCAATCAATCCGTGACCCTATGTGATGCGTTCTCTCTGCTCAAGCTGAGAATAAGGACCTGGACAGTCCCGAGAACAGACGTGTGTTGAACCGAAAGTGAATCGCGGAGCACTATGTGAGTTTGCGTTTTGCTTGAGAATGAACTGTTCACATGTAGTGCTTGCAGCAGTTGTTGGTAGCGTTTAGCGTCCTCACACACTCAGCGGAGGAGTAGTGTCATCAGTATTATCTACTTAAATGGTGAATATATCCCGATCGGCGAGGCTATGGTGTCGGTCGAGGACCGAGCTTTTCTTTTTGCCGACGCTGTTTACGAAGCCGTGCCCGTCTATTCTGGCAAGTGCTTTCTTCCTGAGCAGCATATGTCACGTCTTGAGAGCGGCCTGACTGCGATTGGAATCGAATTCGATGTAAGGGAGTTGGACGGGGTATCAGAACAGCTTGTCGACAGGAACAATCTGACGGATGTGGAGTTTTCACTTTTCTACATGCAGGTGACACGGGGTGTAGCTCCGCGGACACATGCGTTTCCTACAAAGCTTGTCTCGCCAACTGTTTACGCCTTCGCCAAAAAACTCGCGCGAGCCACGCCAAATCGCTGGGCCGAGGGTTATGCGGCTATCACTGTCCCGGATCAGCGCTGGGGTAGGGCGAATATCAAAAGCACAGGCTTATTGCCTAACGTGCTTGCTCAACAATCGGCCGTGGTTGCGAATGTAGAGGATGCGATTTTCATCCGCGATGGCATGGTCATGGAGGGTACTCACAACAACGTGTTTGCGGTGCTTGATGGTGTGATCATCACTTCACCCGCGACCAATCACATACTCCACGGTGTCACTAGAGATTTTGTCATCGAGCTTGCTAAGGAGTTCGATCTTCCCATGAAAGAGCGTTCATTCACAGTGAATGAACTTTATGCGGCGAGTGAGATTTTCTTCACGGGTACGACCACAGAGGTTCGTCCAACGGTAGAGATAGATGGACGAACCGTGGGGGATGGAACTCCCGGTCCTGTGACGCAGTTGCTATCCGAAGCCTATACGAAGCGAGTTGCTAACATCGGATCATCTTAGCTGAGATTCGTAATCGAAAACTGGTGTCGCGTCGAGCCGAAGCTGGAGTGCTCGCGCTAGGCCTGCTACCTATCAGCATCGGCCGGCCGGAGACGAACAATAGGGGTTCGCTGAGCTCCTCGACCATCGATGGCCAAGTAAATTAGTCCGTCTGGCCCCTGTCGGACATCTCGGATTCGTCCTAGGCCTTGAACGAGAGTCTCTTCCCTTGTGACCTCATCGCCATCAAGTACAAGACGCGCGAGTTGTTCGCCTCGCATACCACCTACAAAGACGTTTCCTTGCCATTCCGGGAAGCGATCTCCTGTGTACACCATCAGGCCAGAAGTCGCGATAGAAGGAACCCAAAAGTGCTTCGGAGGTTCCACCCCTTCGCGGATTGTCCCCTCATGGATGGTCGTACCACTTCCGTAATTCACACCATAGCCAACCACCGGCCATCCGTAGTTGTTACCTTGATGAATGAGGTTTAACTCATCGCCACCCTGTGGCCCATGCTCGTTGATCCAGACTTCGCCCGTCTCCGGGTGGATGACGAGTCCCTGTGGGTTTCGGTGTCCATAGCTCCAAATCTCGGGTTGTGCTCCAGGCGTGTCGACAAACGGGTTGTCGATCGGAATGCGCCCGTCGTCATGTAATCGGTTTACTGTCCCATGATGGGTGGACACGTCTTGTGCAGGGTGCGCTTCTAAATCGCCGCGCGGGGGAGCTTGTCGATCTCCTACTGTAATGAACAAATACTTTTCCTTATCGAACGCGAGGCGGGACCCGTAGTGTCCTCGGCCTTGTGACACAGCCAGGAAAATCTCTTCTCTGTTTGTGAGTTCCCCGTTCTCGAATCGGCCGCGAATAACCGCTGTTGTTGATTCAGAGTTGTCGCTCGGTTTAGAGTAGCTCAGATACAGTAGTCGATTCGAAGCGAAATCTGGGTGTGGTACGACGTCTAAGAGTCCAGCTTGACCCCCTGATTGGACCGTCGGGATACCGGCAACTGGATCCGGTAACAGGATGCCATTTCGAACGATGCGCAGTCGCCCCGGCTTTTCGGTTACAAGCATGTCCCCGTCGGGCAGAAACGCTATAGACCATGGCTGCTGAAGCCCTTCAACGACCGTTTCAATCCGATAATCATGGTATGCTGACCGCTTTATCTCCTGGCCAGCTGCTGATCTAGTTATACCTATCAGAAGGATTAAGGTGATAAGAGGAAAACGAGTCCAGGCCATCTTGAATCTCCTATTATGAACTATAATCGGATCAGAAACGCGCCATTGCGGTTCACGGCGTGTCAACCAGATCCTGTTCTTAACTTTATCATCGGATCCATGTCCCGCACATGGGACTGTCCATCTAGAGTCAATAATGGGGCTTGATCCTCCCGAGGGCTATGAGATCGGACGATCGCCACCCTTAGTCCCGTAAGCCAAACTTGAACGCCTTTTGGTTCGTGTAGAAGCAGCAGATTTGTTTTAAAGGTGCCTTCCATTGCCCGACCGCATATCGAATCACACCTTTGTTGGGTGTCTTCCCAAGTTCTGCGAGTCGCACTCGCCATTCTAGTTTTAGTAAGTTGTTCGGACGGAGCCTGGCCCCCGCCAGTATCGTTTGAGCAATTCTCGACGGAGCATGGAGAGTGGAGACAGGATCGGCGTGATCGGCTTGTCACTCCTCCTTCTGGACCGGTGCTGTGGACTGGGCTCTGGCAACTATCTCAGGGGTCCACGGAGTTAGGATCAGATCCTGGATTGCCTATCGTCCTTCCTTCGGGAGACGTCCCGTCCTTGGCCGGGACCCTTCACCGGTCGGGTCAAGATGTTCGATTAGAGGCTGCGGCTGAATCGGGTTTTCGATTCGAAGATGGATCGATTGTTACGGAACCAGTAATGCTTGGTAACGATCGCTCAGAAAACGTAACCCAGGTTTCATTAGGAACACTTGGGATGAGAATTCATGCCGAGCCGGGTACGGATCGGCTTTGGCTCCGCGTGTGGGATGAGGCCCACCCACAGCGAGAGACATTCGTGCTCCCGGAAACATTCCCCTTAAATGTACAGTGGCGTGTGCCGGCTTATTTTGAGTCCTATCCTGAACCGCGGGTTCTTCCGGTCGCCGACGTGACGAGTGGTTCACTCGAGTATGAAACACCCGGCGAGTTAGTTTTCGATATCAACGGTGAAGAGCATCGTTTGATTGCTGTTGCTGGTGCTGAAAGTACGCGTTATTTCGTGATGATGTGGGACTCGACTGCTATCTCACAGACGTATCCTGGTGGCCGGTATATGACAGTACCCTTAGCCGATGCGAACGGACGGACGATCATTGACTTTAACCGCGCCTATAATGCTCCGTGCGTTTTCACGCCCCATTCGGTGTGCGGACTACCGCCACTCGAGAATTACTTGCCATTGTACGTGACCTCGGGCGAGAAGCGACCACAGTAGGGCAGTTCACTGACCGAGTAGTACGCCCACGCCACCCATGAATGACCAAGCCCGTGACTGTAGTCGATCGCCCCCATCTTCCCAACGAAGGTTCAACAGTCCACGGTCATAGCGTACGTCAAAGGTAAAGAAAAAACGGTCAGCTAAGCCAATGTCGACAGCTGCTCCAATCACGAACCCGGCATCCATTTTCCCTCGTCTCTCCAACAACGCTTGACAGCCGTCATCTGCATTGAGGGTCGAGATGTTACCTGAAAGGGAACAGTTTATTTCGAAGGCGACGAAGCTCCCTGCGAACACGCTTGGGCGAATTTTATTTGCGTCTTCCGACAACGACACTTTGACGAGAAGCGGAAGGTTGAGGTAGTCGAGCGCTGCAGTCGCACTTCCGCCCTCCCCGAGTATCGAGATTCCCTTTTGCGAGTAGAGAAGTTCGGGTTGAAACGAAACTTGGTTCAGTCCCGTTAGTGCCAGAAACATCCCACCAGAGAATGCAGTTCTCTGACCGGCTCGTCCAAACTCGAACTGGCTCGAGCTTACATCACTTAGAGTGGTTCCACCCTTGAGGCCGATTGACACATTCTGACCATGTAAACGTGTGTGCTGGTAAGGTAGTCCAGCCAAGACAAGTGCGAGTATTAGGCATCTACGCCCCACGATTGATAACGTGATTGTAGAGGGCAAAGGGGATTGCCCAGACAAGGCCACCAATCGCACCACCAAACGTCATCTGAAGCGTATTAGCACCACCAATACCTATCCCGAACAGGGGCACCGCGAGAGTTAAATAACCAATCAAAATTAGAACCCATTTTTGAATGCTAACGCTTTTCCAAACGACCAACCCTACCAGGAATGGTACGGTTAGCGATACCATGAATTCTTGACCATTAAACAACTGATCACGGGACACTAAGTTTATAAAGGTTGACCAGATGAGGCCGGACCCTAAGCCGGTCAGAGTGCCTCCCAACAGGATCCTCTTCACGTGCCGTTGGCGAAGAGCCCTCCCCCTGTTACTGGGGGAGGGCTCTTTTAGCACGGGCTTCCGCTATGAGACGAACTTAGCCGTTTCGGGAAACTAGCCTCCGGCAGCCACACCTTCAGGGAAGATCTCCTTCCAGACCTCCAGGAAGCGATCCATATCCTCTTCAGTTGAGATCGAGACGCGCAGATGGTCGAGCATGGGCGGGAAATCACGGCCGACCATGATGCCACGCTTCCGGAACTCAGCGCGCACCTCCGCTGCAGGGCGGCCTGTATGAACCATGAAAAAGTTGGTTTCCGACGGCAGCACGTTGAAGCCCATGTCTCGGACCGCAGTTATGGTCCTCTCACGCAATCTTATGGTTGTATCCTTCACCCAGCGCTCATACTCGGTATCCGCGAGTGCTGCAGCTCCCCCCCATTTGACGAGTGCGTTTACGCTTCCGGTGGTGTACGTGCGCATGTGTTCTATCATATCTGCTGGTGCAATCCCATAACCAAGCCGCATACCAGCCATCCCATAGATCTTGGAAAATGTTCGAGCGACTAGCACAGGGCGCCCTTCTGCTACATATGGGACCGAGGTCGCATAGGCTGGATCCTGGATATAGTGATGATAGGCTTCATCGATGAGAACTGGGATGTCCACAGGGATTTCATCGAGCAATGCTCGGATATCGTCTGAATTGACAACTATGCCGGTCGGATTGTTTGGATTGCAAATATAAACCATTCCGACATCACGGTAATGACGCTTGGTGAGCTTGATCGTATCATCCATGTTCTGCCGGTAATCCGAATCAAGCGGGAGTGCAATTACGTCTGCATCAATGCCTGAGGCCACCTGGTAGACTGTGAGATATGTCGGCTCGACCCCTATGACTTTCTTATTGTGTCCTAAGAATGCATGTCCGGCGACTCTGAGTGTTTCTCCGGAGCCTGCGCCTAGTAGAATATTCTCGGGTTGAACGCCATGATGTTCGGCAAGTTTCTCTTGGATATTTGCGTCTGGATAACCGTAACGGTTTGAATATTTCCGCGCGCTGTCCATTGCCTCCCACATTGCAGGGGATGGTCCCCAGGGGTTTTCATTGGACGAAAGCTTGATGAGAGAATCATAGTCGTCGCGTTCTTGAAGGGAGGCGAGATCCTTGGGTGGCCTTGGAAGCGATGCCCCCATAGCTGATCCGGGCTTCAGGCCAAGATAGCCTAACGCCGCTGCTGTCCCACCCATGAACCGCCGTCGTGAGAGGTTGTGCTTCGAGTCCATGCATCCCTCCATTGTAGGTACTGAGAGCCCCCTGGAGCGTAGTATTAAGAGCCTCCTGGGCCGTATTAGATCAACTGACCAGTTACTCTGGGGCAAACGGCACTGCGGGCGCAAGGTTCAGCAAGGAATACCATGGTATAATGGCGTGCTTTTTAGCGCGTAAGTCTGGCCATAGTAGCAATCTTTTTCCTAGTTTAAACCGGCCATCTGTGTTTACCTGTGACCCCCAAAAGGTTGGTGTTCTTGACTGACACGTCTTCTTCGAAGAACGAATCGCCCCCGGTTATGACGGATCAAATGAAGGTGACAGTCGATACCCACTACGCGGTTGAGCATTCAGATCCGGCCGCCTGGCGTTACGTGTTTGTATATCACGTGCACATCCAAAATGTGGGAGATGAAACGGCACAATTATTTTGGCGGCATTGGCGTATCCATGATTTAGTTGCGGGCGATCATGAGGTCGAAGGGGAAGGAGTCGTTGGTGAGTCGCCAACGCTAGGACCCGGCGGAGAACATACGTATCAAAGCTTTTGTGTCCTCCGCGGGCCGTCCGGGCACATGGAGGGGTACTATCACTATCGGCGGCAAGACGGCTCAGTCTTCAAAGGGCCGATTCCTCGCTTCCAGTTGCAAGCTCCACCAGAGGCGATCGGAGCCCTACTTGCCTGATCCGCTGCACGCCACTTTGTGGCGAGACCATGAAGATATCGCCCGTGAATGCTTAGCTCTTCCCTTTGTCGTTGGGCTTGGTAACGGGAGCTTGAAAGCCTCGGTGTTCAGGCGTTATGTGGAGCAAGATGCGTTTTTTCTACGAGCGTTCTTCAGTGCTTATGCGCTCGCAGCAGTTAAAATCGAACCGGTCGATTTGGTTCGCCGACTGCACAAACTTATGGGCGGTGTATTAGAGGAACTCGAACTTCACAGAAAATATGCAACCGAATTAGACATCGATCTTGATGAAGTCCAGCCCAATCCTACCACTAGTGTTTATACCGATTTCCTGCTTCGAACAGCTTGGACCGGTAGTACGAGTGAGATTATTGCTGCAATGACACCTTGCATGAGGCTCTATGCTTGGCTTGGCCAGCAGTTGGCTTCACCCGGTCATACGCCGGGCCCATACCGAGATTGGGTTGAGACGTATGCGAGTGATGAATTTGCTGGTTTAGCAACCAACCTTGAGCACCTACTTGATGAGCTGGCGCAAGATACTCCTCAAATCAGATTCAATTACAAATATGCACTTCGATGCGAGTTAGATTTCTTTGAAGTACAGTTGCTCGACAGGTCTTGACCGGGGCTCCGGCCCACAGTGGACACGCCTCTTTACTCGATCCTTTACTGTACGATGATCGTGGAGTCCTTCATAGTAGATGGGTGGAGGGTGCAGTAGAACACATAAGTGCCCGTAGTTGTCAATGTGAGGGTGAAGTACTGTCCGTTACTAAGATTCCCGCTGTCGAATGATGATGCGCCTGAGGGTTCACTCGTTGAAGTTACGGTATGAACATTCGATCCGGTTTGGTCCCATCGGACTGTCTGGCCAGCATTGATCGTGACGGTTGCATCAGAATTCCGATTTCCTGCAGGGTCCACAAACGCGTCATCCTCAATCTTAAATACCACATCCGCAGCAGGCGGTGGCGTAGATGGAGGCGGCGGTGGTGGTGGCGGGTTGTTTCCCGTTGGACCATCGCTTGAGCAACCGAACACTGCGATGAACGAGCACACGTTAGTCAGAAAGACTCGTCGTTTCACCTGAACCTAATTCCTTTCTATGCTCCGGGAAGAATATTTTAAAAGGCCCCGGACACCAAAATCGCCTACAAGATACGAGTTTCGTTCACGTTTCAAACTCCTCCGCAGGATGCTGTACCCTTGATATTGCAGAGGTGGTCGTAGCGACAGCTAGTATGAGAAGTTACAGTCGCCACGTTTGAATATATATAAAGTTCTCTTCAGATCGACCTGCCTAAGATTCAAATCTAATTTTAGTACGTGGTATGTGCGTTAATGTCGTCCGACAAGTGTCAGGTCAAGAGCAGACTCTACCTGTCATCCATGCAAGAAGATATATGACTGTCCGTTATGGCACCTTCGCGGCTAACAAAGCTCTCTGTAAAAATGTCGAATACGAAACGTGTCATTTCGGCTATCGTTCGCTCTCGGCGCCAAGTTGTTCTGCGCAACGTGTTCACGAACGCGGACACAATCAAATGCCCACCGCCGTTTGGTAGCGAAATGATCCCAACATCATTGATCGCACCAGCCATGGTGCCAGTTTTATGGGCCACTTCGATCGACGATGGGAGCAATCCTCGGAGCCGCGCCCGGCCTGACTTCGTCAGTCTCATCACTTCAAGGATTCTTGCCCTAGAGTCCCGACTCAGACCCTTACCCTCATGTATCTTCGCCAATAAGTCGGTCATCCCGTCTGGCGTTGCAGTGTCCTTCGGGTCCATGCCGTAGCGTTCGCGTGCTGCATCGCGGTACGCCTGAGGTAGTGCGTCTCGCATTCGAAAATACTGATATCGGGACAGTTTGCTTTCTGGAATTGTATCTGACAGTCCGACGAGATCTGCAAAGGTCCGTGCTTCTGATCGGTCTACTTCCACGCCTGAAACCCCGAGCTCGTGAACACGGCGCGTCGCGGCTTTTGGGCCTCCCGACATGTTGAGGATCACATCCGTTGCAGTGTTATCTGACGATCGAAGCATGAGCGAAAATAAGCTGTCTACGGTCCGCCGAACGGACCGGGTGCGCCAACCAGCGAGTGGACTGTGGCCTGGACGGAAATCTTGTGGCGTAACAACTATAGTTTCAGTGAGGTCAATTTCACCCGCGTCAACTCGTCGCAGAAATTCGAGGGCCATCGGTACTTTTGAAACGCTCGCCATGGGGAATCTCCGATCACCGTTAAATGAGATCTGGAGCCCCGATTCGTAATGGAGGGCGGAGAACCCAACTTCTCCACCTACTCGGCGAGCGATGCGTGCGAGCCCGTCATGGATGGAGTCGGAGGCAATGCATGCTGGTGACGAAGTGGTTGGTTCAGAATCCTGTGCGGAAACAGTAGCGGGAGCCGCCAGGAGTAGGAACCAGCCAATGAGTCGCATTGTCGACGTGTTGGCCACCCAGGTTCTAGCCTTATGTTTCTGGCCTATCTTCATGTTATAGCTTTGTTTTCCAACTTTTAATGTTTCTGGTGGTCAATCCATCGTAAGAGTTTCGCTGTGGCGCTTTTTTTTAATTTGCCCCTCGAATTAACTAGAGATGGATTAGTGAGCAAACAGTCAAGCTGCTTATGGATCTCGCGCTAACCTGTGTGTATGGTATAATCTGACGTGTGTTAGTTCTTGGCCTGGTCGGTTCATTTCGGAGGTCCTATGCATCGTACAATCTCGAATATCGTTGTCTGCACGTTTGTGTTTACTAGCGTCGGATGTGGAGGTGGGGAACAAGTTGACGCTGATCCAAACGATGCGCCGGATGTTTCCACGCAGCCTTCAGCTACTGTCCAGATTGTTAGCCCTGAAGAAGGTGCTACGGTTGGCACTGATGTGACCGTTACACTCCAAACTTCGGGAATTGAGATTGTCTCAATCACACCGCCCGTTCCGGGCACTGGGCACCACCATCTATATGTCGATGTTGATCTTACCCCATTAAACGAGATGATCCCTCAAGGGAACCCGCAAATAATCCATCAAGGTGATGGCAGTACAGAGCGTACGATCGAGGGGCTTGCCCCTGGCCCACATCGGATCATAGCAGTGGTAGCGAATCCCGCCCACATTCCAATTGATCCGCCGGTCATAGATACCGTACACTTCTGCTCAGGTGGGAACTGCTAGTCAGATTAGGCTAAGTCTTATTCTCTTAATCCATCACTTAGTCCGGTCAATGCGTTTAGCATTTCCTGTAATCACGCTCTTGATTTTGGCAGGATGCTCTAACCTCCCGCCCGTGAACCCTACGTCTTCGATAGACGCAGGCCACAACCAGAGACTCGGTGCCCTGGTTATGGCCCACGGAGGTGATCGACATTGGAACTCCTCAGTCGAAGAGGCTATTGGACTTCTGGATGAAGAGATGCCTGTCTCAGTAGCGTATGGAATGGCCGATCCTTCCTCACTTCGGACCGGCTTAAAATCGCTTCTCAGTGAGGGGGTCACTCACGTGGCGGTAGTACGGCTCTTTCTCTCAGGCGATTCATTCTTAGACCAGACCAAATTTCTCCTGGGTCTTTCAGGTACCCCGCCCGAATCATGGGTACTTATGGGGCCAGGAGCGAGTAACCCGGAAGCGCGACAGAAAATTCAACATACCCAAGTGGTCGCTACGCATCTCAATGGACTTATACAGTCAGAATACGCTGGGAAAATCATGCTTGAGCGAGCTGCCTCATTGAGCTTGTCTCCCTCTGAAGAAAGCGTATTGATTATCGCACACGGAATGGGTGACGAGGACGAGAACAACAAACTCTTGGAATCGATGAGAGGTGCTGCCGAACGGGTTGCCCAGGGTGGTTATGCAGATGTTCAGATTGCTACTTTGCGAGAAGATTGGCCATCCAAGCGGATAACGGCCGAGCAGGAAATTCAAAGGTACGTATCAGAGGAAAATGAGTCCGGTCGTCGAGTGCTAGTTCTCCCAATGCGTCTTTCGGGTTTTGGGCCGTATCGAGAAGTTCTCGCCGGACTCAATTATTCAGAGGGCCTCGCACTGCTGCCTCATGAAGAAATAGCTAGGTGGATTCTTGAAACTGCCTATGACGTAAGCTTTTCATCTGGCTGGAACTTTAGAGGCGTACTCAAGTAGTTGGGAGCAGCGCACGGTCTACATGAATCGAACACGCTTGGTTGCTTAGAGTTGTAAGGGTCGATTCATCTTTACTCTCTATCTTCGTAGAAGTCATCAAATGCTTCTTTTACAATTTCAGTTTCTTCCATGTCTTCACCGTGCGTCGTCCTGCCTGCCCCGTCGCCACAGCTTACGGGTCAGAATCGATCCTGGTTCCTTCCTCCGCCGAAGCGTGTGTTAACGACGTTGTTGAAGATCGAACCGAATCGGTAGCGGAACCCGAAACGGAGACCCGCCTGGTAGTTGGTCTCGAGTTGGCGGCGGCGTAGGAGAACCTCCTCAAGGTCCGCATCGCCTTTCGGCAGGTTGAGCTGATTGTGGATGAGCTCGAGCTGGCCGCCGAGCTCGAGCGAAAGCCCCTGAGTGATGCGAACGGCGACGCCCCCGTCGAACCGAACGCTGTAGTGCCGGAGATCGTGCAGGTATTGCGATGCGTTGACACCCACGTTGACCTCGCCCCACGGCTGGGTCACTTCGTAGCCTGCGCTCAGCGTCTGCTCCGGAAGTAGCTGCACGGTCTCGTTGTAAATCGTGGTGTCCCGGTATTGGATGTGGGAGGCGCCGATGCGGTAGGCGACGGTCAGTTGTCGCCGAGTCGCTTCCCGATAAGGATACAGGCTCCACTCGATGGCGGGCATCAGGCGGTAGCGCAGGTGGACATTGGCGAACGTCGACGTGAAGACATCCCCGAAAGTCCCGATCGACCAGTGTGGCGAGATGCTCCGGACGACGTAGCTGGTGAAGCCGTCTCGCCGCGATGTGCTCTCGATGGTCCCGTCTTCTCGCTCGAAACGGTCGTAGTTGTAGTTGAAGAACGGCCGAAACTGGATCTTCCAGTTCTCCGTCACACGGCCAACGTACACACCGTAGCGCGTGTCGAAGGACCGTTGCTGGGACTCGAAATCCGCACTGCCGTCCGCGTACATCTCGATGGTCCAGTGGTCCCATGGATCGTCTCGAGGCTGCGCCTGCCCGCTGGCTTCCGCCGCCGAGGGAGCGACGTCAAGCCGCAGTCGGTCACGCATGGGCGTCCGCATCAGGTACGGCAGGAGGGCCACTTCGAGCGTGCGGAGGAATCCCTCCCGCGCTTCGGACTCCGTTGCGTCCACGTTCGTCGTGTAGACCGTCGAGAAGTCCATCCCCTGGAACGGACCCAGGCCGATGAGGTCGAACGTCTGCGCCCGGCCGCCTGCACCTGTGTTCTCCTGGGTCACGAGGACGTGGACGCCGGCAACCTCGCGGTCGCGGACGTGGTCTAAGTACGTCATCTCTTGCCGGATGAAGGTCTCGTCGCAGAAACCTCAGTCTAGGAAGATGGCAAGCCGTGCGGGCATTTTCGTCTCGACGTC
>Ga0310344_10002034_pt1 | contig 15288 bp, 15 predicted proteins | sample HC15DNA20200_MG_FD_203801 | JGI IMG/M metagenome (GOLD analysis project Ga0310344, IMG submission 203801) | Marine microbial communities from station ALOHA, North Pacific Subtropical Gyre - HC15-DNA-20-200_MG | ecosystem: Environmental > Aquatic > Marine > Oceanic | place: Pacific Ocean: North... | reverse complement strand
AGGAGCTCATGTATCGTCGTCAGGAGGCATCTTTACAGCTATTGAAAACGGCGAAAAGATTGAAGCTGAGGCCATACAGATATTTGCCAGTCCACCACAGACTTGGCGCCAGACAAATCACAAACCAGACGCGATCGCTAAGTTCCGTGATCTCCATACCCGTTCAGCGATTACCGATGTATGGATTCACAACATCTACCTGGCAAATCTCGCAACTGAGGATCCTGAGCACCTTAATAAATCCATTGATTCTGTGCAGTTTGCTCTCCGCATTGCAGAGATGATTGATGCCAAGGGAGTTGTCTTACATACCGGATCACACAAGGGGAGAGGTATGGAAGCGGTGATCGATCAAGTATCCGATGCGTTGGTGACGATCATTGAAAACTCGCCCGGGAAGGCAATTTTGGCACTTGAAGATATGGCAGGTCAGGGAGGGCAGATAGGGAAAGATTTTGGCGAATTAGGTGCGTTATTAAAGCGCGTTCAATCGGAACGACTTCAAGTCTGCCTTGATACATGCCACGCATTTGCTGCTGGATATGACATAAGTAGCTCCGACGGGATCAACGTTGCAATGACCGAGTTTGATCGAGTTATTGGGCTCGAATATCTCGCTGTCGTGCACGCTAACGACTCGAAAGTAGAGTGCGGCGGCCTTCGTGACCGACACGAAAACCTTGGTGAAGGTTACATAGGTAGCGATGGTTTCGAAGCAATAACGGCACATTCGGCCTTTCAAGGGAAGACATTTCTACTCGAGGTCCCTGGTTTTAAGGACGCTGAAGGGAAAGCCAACGGACCTGATCTGGAGAATATTCGGAGATTACGTGCGTTACGGTCTGGATTGCCAATCTCAGCAGACGCTTAGAGAGAGCTCTTCTAGGAGCGAATGATTCGAGGTCGACCAGCCATTGCAAAGAACTCGTCTTCCCAGTGAAGGATCTCCGCAATTAGGTATGGGGTGACAGCTCCGTCTTTCATCGGAACACCGTCTTCCTCAAGCAAAGGTACCAGCTTCATTACCATGGATTGGTGATCGAGCTCTTGGTCACCGCTTTCATCACGGATCTTCACTTCGAATTCCATGATTAAGTCCACGAGTTCGGAAGGTACAAACCCGCCGAGATCTTCGCTTACCATCTCAGCGATCCAGTCGGCACCTTCCTGAGCAATGTTTTTGTCGAGCGTCACGTTTGCAAACCTCCGAGATACTTTTCGATGCTACCGACGAGAGCATGAGTTAACAACGGAATGTGCCCAGAGCGTCTTAACCACGTCCAAGGCCGTTCATCATTTCGCGCCATTCTGCAGCTGAAATTCCGCTGCCTTCACGTGCAACCTGTTCTCCGGCCAGCATTCGTTGCACGACCACGAGTTGTTTTTCAGAAAGTTGGATACCACCGAGTCGGTAGTTCTTAAAGGCCTCTGTCGCGATTGGAACCCAGCGTTGCATTACCTCTTCAATAATCACGTCTGCATAGACCTTGATTTCGTGTTGTGCATGAGTATCAGCACGTAGTCGCAGGAAATGCATCAGATTATGCAGGTCGGTCTTCCAGTACCACTGTGTATAAAAGCTGAGCGGTAGATTCATTCGTGCTAACTCACGCGCGAGGCCATCTCGATTGTCATCAACCGCCCTACCATCTGGCGATTCGTTCAGCATTTCTTCGTAATGTGCGTACGCGCGTAAAGCATCTTCACGCAACAGTTCTAGCACGTGGTTTGATTCGGTCTCGCCGAGTAACTCTCCCCGACCTTGGCGATTGGTCTTTGATTGTGATCGAAGCTGGTCCCGTTCAGGAACGTAAAATTCGTTGTCGAGGATTGAGTATCTTGCTGAGTATTCATTGACGTTGGCTGTACGGTGCCTGATCCATTGTCGAGCGACGAAGATTGGGAGTTTTACGTGGAGCTTGATCTCGCACATTTCAAACGGTGAGGTATGCCAATTTCTCATCAGATAGTTGATGAGTCCTTCGTCATCTCGCGAACGACGCGTCCCACGACCGTAGGAGGTACGCGCGGCTTGGACGATAGCTGAATCGTTACCCATGTAATCGATCACGCGGATGAATCCATGATCGAGCACTGGTAAGGCCTCGTATAAGATCTTCTCCAGATTCACCACAGTCGGGCGTAGCGTCTCATGTGATTCGCTGCGAAGTTCCTCGATCTCGGCTTTCTGATCAGGAGTGAGAGAGTTGGTCACTTCAACCTCGGCATTGTTCTCATCTCACACTTGGTGTCGCAGGACATTTGTCCGAGGGCTCCAAGTTCAACTCGTGGACTGGAAGAGAATAGCGGTCTGTTGTGTGTGCGTCTAAGTAGATGTCGTGTTGGTTTCCGAAGCGGGAGCTGATTGTTTGTCAACTTTTGAGCGCTGAGATGCTAAACGTTCGTTCGGTTCCCATAGCTGGCAAGAGGTCTCAATGTTCTCTAGGAAGGGGCCGATGCAATCATGCCCGTCCCTTACGATGTGCGTACAGAGCATCAGAAATGGGTCTTCAGTTCGCTTTGTATCTAGAGTACGCCTAAGCCAGAGGCAGTCGACAGCTAACCGCTTCGGGAACGTTTCTTGATCCATGGCTTTTATCATAAATGTCTAGATCACTCGCGGCGAGGCTTATTGGTTAATCTTTGTATAGTTCTGATTGGTAAATCTGTTAGATATAGAATCTCGAATATTAATCAATACTCGTTACGTCTGGCAGTTTTAAATTTCGGCTTGTATTTATTCCGGTAACAGATATCCATTTCCGACCTTGGCTGCTATGTCTATCCATCTAGGATACCCTTCTCGATCGACGATCATGGTCTAGGTACGATGGTCAAATGCACCTATTTGTTGATTCGATTCAATGTTCTGGCGAGGTTACTGAACGTTCCGAATTATTGAATGGAACGATTCAACTTTCGCTTGATGGAGAGTTCTGTTTCTTCGAAGATCATTGGACGGTGGAAATCGTGATCGCATGGAATCTCGGACGTGTGGGTATAGTCGATATCAGTGAAGGGGAGTTGGTTATCGAATGCGCTCAGCAAGAGCTAATTGCGATTATTGACAGTGGTTCTGTTGAAGTTGATCCCGATGGAGGACAAGTCGAGGTCTCTGCGATATTTAAGATCGACGATTTCACTGGACTGGACTTGGCTCGCGGTTCTTTAGTTGGGATGCATCTAATAATTGGCGCAGAGCGTTGGCAGGGTGAGATATCTGGTAAGGACCACAGGGCTTAGTTTTTGTAGCGTGAGAAAATTACGGTAGCGTTCTGACCACCAAGCCCAAATGAATTAGACATAACGACGTTGAGCTCAGCCGAACGTGCTTTGTTTGGCGTGATGTCGAGGTCACAATCGGGATCGGACGTTTCGTAATTGATCGTCGGCGGGATGCTGCTATGAGTCATAGCAAGTATCGAAGCGACGGCTTCGATACCTCCTGCGCCAGCTGCGAGATGTCCGGTCATTGACTTGGTTGATGACAGAGGGATTTGATAGGCAGCCTCACCAAGCGCAATCTTAATCGCCTCAGTCTCAGTACGATCGTTGTAGGGTGTGCTTGTCCCGTGAGCATTGATGTAGTCGATTTCTTCTGGTGCAAGTTTCGCATCTGCTAGCGCACGAGTCATTGCAAGGGCTTGGCCTTCAGCATCTGGTGCCGTGTCGTCTGTTGCGTCGAAGGACCAACCTATTCCAGCTAATTCTGCATAGATTCTGGCACCTCGTGAGACTGCGGACGCCTCAGACTCAATCATCAGTACTCCGGCGCCTTCACCAAGGATGAAGCCGTCTCGAGAAAGATCGAACGGGCGGGATGCGTGTTCGGGATCATCGTTATTTTTTGACAAAGCTCCAAGTCTCCCCATCGACGATAGCGCGAGCGGGGTAATCATCGCCTCAGTGCCACCAACAATTACGGCATCTGCATGTTTTAGACGGATGAGATTCAGTGCGTGACCGATCGCATCAGTTCCGGAAGCGCATGCTGTATTGATCGTTGTGTTTGGTCCTCGGATACCGAGCTGGCGAGCAACGCGTGCAGCTGCCATATGTTGACCCATCCGTGTGATGATGAATGGATCGACTTTTGCGGAACCTCGCTCTTGATAAACGTTCCACTGTGGCCCCATGTCGAATGCGTCTCCAGAGGTAGCGATCACAGCACCGATATTGTCGCGATTTTCCTCAGTGAGTTCGATACCGCTGTCAGCTATTGCCTGCATCCCTGCAGCTGCCGCGAATTGAGCGAAGCGGCCGGTACGCCTAGCGACTTTTTTGTCTAGATAAGGTGAAACGTCGAAATTATCGACTTCACCTGCTATTCGGATGATCAAGTCGGATGGATCGAAGCGTTGTATGGACCTAATACCATTTTTCCCGGTACGAAGTCCTTCCCAATAGGAAGCGACATCGTTTCCGATCGGTGTAACGGCTCCTAGGCCGGTGACAAGAGCTCGCTGTATGGAATGACTCATTAACTCGGTACCTGCCGGTGGCGATCATCCATGGTGCTGATGGATTCGATCAGGCTGGCTGGTTAGCGATGCTTTGAAGGAATTCTCGGATATTCAGTGCCAGCATCGAAGGTTGGTCCGTTGGAACTGGATGCCCGGCTTCTTCTATTAGTGAAACTCGAGATCCGATTACCCGTCGGTGCAGGCGTTGGATTGCCTCAGGCGTCATCATATCTGTTTCTGAACCACGGATGATCATTAGTGGGCACTGTAATCGATCAGCAGAGTCCCACAAATCATGAAATCTACGTTGTCCTGGATCTGGAGCGATTGGTCTTGCCGTGGCATCGCGGAAAATTGGGTCGAAGTCCCAAGTGTATCCGCCATTTTCGCTTTTCAAACCAGCTAGGGCACGGCGCTGTATCTGGTCGTTTGTCGCATATGGGTAGAACGGTCGGAATGCCTCGATTGCTTCTTCAATTGATCGGAAATCACTTGCAGTTGCTACTAAACGCCGCAACGACTCCATTCCAGATCGAAGCATCTCTGGTGCAGTTTCGACAAGCACTAGTGCAGAGACAGTCTCCGGGTGTTCGGCCGCGTAGCAGATCGCGTTGGCACCACCCATCGCATGCCCGACCAACGTAACTGAACGCAGGCCGATCTGTTCAACTAGTGCTTCGAGGTCTTCGACCTGTGCTGTCCGACTGTAATCCTGATTACTCGCGTAGCTACTTTGTCCATGCCCTCGTAGATCAAATGAGATAGATCGGAATTCACGTCCAAGGTCTGGTCCAACATCGAGCCAAACATCGCTCGTTTCAGCGTACCCATGCATCATAATTACTGCATGCTTGCTTCGGGCCTCACCCCATTCACGAGTATGAAAGCGGAGGCCATTGGCCTCGATGAAGTCTTCGCGCGGCTTGGTAGAAGCGGCCATCGGCGTGGCATCCTCGGAACTTGGTCGGTATGGCTTAACACCACACATCAAATGTTGAGTTACTAAATGCTAGCATCCCCAGCGATTAGTGCCGAGATTTACTTTCAAAGCTCTTTCGCACCTCTTAGGTGGTCTCTACACTCGTAAGTGAGATGCCGATCTATCAATACGATTGCGACAGCTGTGATCGCCGTGTCGAAATCTTCTTTCGGTCTATGAAATCGACTGCTGAACCTCGCTGCCCAGACTGTGGCAATGATGATTTAAGACGAGTGGTATCACGCGTTACCCATGTGCGTTCTTCAGCAGAGCGGGTAGGACGTATCGACCTTGATCAGGAGCTCGGACGTCTTTCTGGTGGTGACCAAGGTGACTTCGCTCGTTGGGCACGGAAGATGGGTAATGAATTTGACGATGAACTTGGTTCGGATTTCGGTGAACTAGCAGATCGTGCTGATGCTGGCGATGATCCAGTTGAGCGAGCAGATCCGGGACATACGCTGAAGCATCGGATCAACCAGGCTAAAGACAAACTCTCAGAGAGTGATGCCTAATGCCAATTTACGAGTATCGATGTTCTCAGTGTAATCAGGTCTCGACCATCTTCGTGCGCAATCCGAAGACGGAATTAGTACCTACTTGTGAGCATTGCAGCTCAACGAGGATGAAGCGATTAATCTCGCGTTTGTCCCGCGTGAAAAATGATCAACAGGTGATGGATGCGCTCGGAATGCCTGGTCCAGCTGGGTCGATAGAAGATCCACGCCAAATTGGAAGATGGGTAGAGCAGCGATTCGAAGATTACGGGATGGATCTTCCAGAGGAGACGCGTGAAATGATTGATGCGGCTCGTGACGGTGAATTACCTGATCCGGTAAACGACTTGTAAGCGAGACGCGGCGATTAAATAAAATTCAATATCAATGGATTGGCTATTTTAACCACACTGTCAGTTACATTATTACACGTGCATTTGAAAAACGTGATGCAGATATCCGGTCCCGATGCTACCCTGCCGCGCGTCAGCACGCCGTTTAGCAGTCTGAGCTGCGATCAAACTCGCAGTAGCAGAGGCTTTTGGGAGGCAATTTAACAATGGATATCCTTTACCTGGCACTGGGAGCCGGATTAATCGGTCTTGTCTTTGCTGTCGTATCGGCTCGTCAGCTCATGACTGAAGACGAAGGCGACGAGACAATGCGCTCGATTGGTGTATCGATTCAGGAGGGTGCTGCCGCCTTTCTTAAGCGTGAATACACCTTTCTCGCGGGCTTTGTTGTTGTCGTAACAGCTGTTTTGGTGGTCTTCATTGATTACGACGCGTTGGATAAGTTGCCTGACAAGGGCGGTGAACTAACCGACCTCCCGAGAACGGGCCTTTCTTACTTACTTGGTGCTGTTGCATCGGCCACTGCTGGCTATATAGGGATGTATGTGGCAGTTCGCGCGAATGTTCGGACGGCTGCGAAAGCTCGGATTGGTCTGAACCCAGCTCTCCGTGTTGCATTCTCGTCCGGGACGGTAATGGGTGTGACAGTGACAGGGCTGAGCCTGTTATTCATCTCGTTGCTTTGGTTAATTTTTCAAGATGTGGGTCCTTTGACAGGTTTTGCGTTCGGAGCCTCTTCGATAGCTCTCTTTGCGCGTGTCGGAGGAGGCATCTTCACGAAAGCTGCTGACGTTGGAGCTGATCTTGTCGGAAAAGTGGAAGCGGGAATCCCCGAAGATGATCCACGAAACCCGGCGACTATTGCGGACAATGTAGGTGATAACGTCGGTGACGTTGCTGGGATGGGTGCGGATCTCTTCGAGTCTTACACAGGATCGATCGTTGCCACTGTGTCGCTCGCTGCTGTTGCCATAGTTAGTGCCGAAGGAAATGGTGTTTTCGAGAGTGACGCTATAACTCAATACTCGTCTGACGCATATATTCTCCCTTTTGGAGTGATGGCAATTGGCATCATTGCTTCAATAATTGGAACTTTTCTCGTTCGGGCGAACGAGAACGCGAACATGGGCCAGCTTTTGTGGGCTCTGCGTACAGGGATCTTCGGTGCCAGTGCGATCGTACTCGTTGGTACGGCACTCCTAGTGCTTGCCCTTGACGTAGATTTCGCACTGTTCTTCGCTGTACTTGTTGGTCTAATTGCTGGTCAAGTCATTGGGACGGTTACGGAATATTACACGGCCTACGAATTTTCACCGACGAAGAAACTTGCCGAACAGGCTGAAACTGGCGCCGGTACACTTGTTATCGGTGGCTTGGGACTCGGTATGCTCTCTACGGCTGTACCGCTGCTCACAATCGTTGCTGCGATCTGGATTACCTTTGAACTTGCAGGTCTCTACGGCATTGCTCTTGCTGCCGTTGGTATGCTTTCTCCACTTGGAATTACTTTGGCTACTGATGCCTATGGCCCTGTTGCTGATAATGCCGGTGGTATTGCAGAACAGGCTGGTTTGCCCGAAGAAGTGCGCGATCGTACAGATGCGCTCGATAGTTTAGGGAATACGACTGCAGCAACTGGTAAAGGTTTCGCGATTGGTTCAGCGGTTCTTACGTCACTTGCATTGATGATCACGTACTCACAGGTAGTCAAGATCGAAACTTTTGATCTACTTGAAGTAGAAGTCCTACTAGGTGTTTTGCTCGGTGGCATGATGCCATTCGTCTTTGGAGCGATGACCATGGGCGCTGTTGGACGTGCCGCAACCGCAATGGTCAATGAGGTGCGTCGTCAGTTTCGGGAGCACCCAGGGATCATGGATGGTACGGAGTCTCCGGATCATACTCGGGCTGTTTCGATCGCAACCGATGGTGCACTCCGTGAAATGATCTTACCTGGAGCTATTGCTGTCATTGTTCCAATTCTTGTTGGTATTGTTCTTGGACCAGAATCGCTGGGAGGTTTACTCGCAGGATCTATTGCTACAGGTGCGGTTCTTGCACTGATGATGGCAAATGCCGGAGGCGCTTGGGATAACGCGAAAAAGTACATCGAATCTGGACACCATGGTGGTAAAGGTTCGGAATCTCATAAGGCTGCTGTCGTTGGTGACACGGTCGGTGATCCATTCAAGGATACTTCGGGTCCGGCACTCAATATTCTGCTGAAGTTGATGTCGATTGTTGCTGTGGTGTTCGGGCCGTTGTTTATTGCAGCTTCTTAGGCCTTTAAAATTGCACCAGACCCATATATATGGGTCTGGTGCAATGAATTTCACTAAAAGCGGTCAAATCGTTCAATATCTAGTACGAACACCACAGCTCCGCCGACACGTACCTCGACGGGATCAGCGACAAAACCTCCATCACCAAATATCGGTAGTGTCTGTATAGGTATGAACTCCTTACGAACTTGGCATACCTCACTCACAATTTTCATAGCTAGATCAAACTGACTGTCGTCTACACCACTGAAAATTGTCATGTTCCCGCGCGCTAGGAAGCCGCCAGTCGACCCCAATTTAGTTACAGGAAGTTTTGATTCGATCAATCGGTCAATAAGCTCAGGTGCATCTGAATCCGCAATCACGAAGATGCACATTTTCGTGGGCAAGAGTCCTTCTTCTGTCATAGGGGTTTTTCCTCACGATCAGAAGTAGCAGAAAAATGGTGCAGATCAGCTGCGTCATCCAGCGGTGGCAAATTTTCTAACAGCGACGATAGCTCTGTCACAGTCGACTTTTCTAAAACGGAGGTTGTGGTGCCATGCTTAGTGTCTTTATAGGCCTCTAGCCATAACGCAGCGATCATTCCGCTGATCGCGCCCATCCCAATAGCAAGGATAGAGGGCATTAGGGACTCCTTCCTTGGCTACTAATTTTATCGCGGAACATGATCATTCGCCTAATTAGAGTTTCTGTGGAACAAATCACTTCATCCACAAGAGACTCGCACTTATCCTGTGGCCACTGAAGTTACCGGGCACGTCAGGGGAAAGATGACAGAGGCAGACATTGTTGAGGGAGTGAGCCTCGAGGCGATCGTATCGCTTGCTAAGCGCCGTGGGTTTGTCTTTCCGTCAGCTGAGATTTATGGCGGGTTTGCTGCATCCTATGACTACGGACCGCTCGGAGTGGAGATGAAGCGCCAAATTCGTGAACTTTGGTGGCAAGCGATGGTTCGTGAGCGTGATGATATCGTTGGTATTGAATCGTCGATCATCACAAATAGCAAAGTATGGGAAGCTTCAGGGCACCTCGATACTTTTCATGATCCGATGACCGATTGCCTTAACTGTCAGGCCAGGCTTCGATCAGATCAGATAGAAGAGAACACTTGCCCTGAGTGCGGGAGTGTCGGACGCTTCACCGAAGAGCGTGAGTTTAATCTCATGCTTAAGACAAATGTTGGTCCTGTAGTGGATGCTTCCTCTGTGGCCTACTTGCGTCCTGAAACTGCGCAGGGGATGTTTATCAATTTTGAAAACGTGCAGCAATCGACCCGCAAAAGATTACCGTTTGGCATTGCTCAGATTGGCAAGTCATTCCGTAACGAGATCACCACAAAGCAGTTCATTTTTCGTACTCGAGAGTTCGAGCAGATGGAGATGGAATTCTTCTGTGATCCGCAAGATCCGTTCGATTGGCACACTTACTGGAAGAAGGAGCGTTTACGTTGGTACTACAGGCTAGGTGTTAATCCGGATCGGCTGCGCCTGCGAGATCACAATCCAGAGGAGCTTTCGCACTATTCAAAAGCCACATCAGATATCGAAGTTCATTACCAGTGGGGGTGGGGTGAGCTGGAAGGGATTGCACACAGAGGCGAATATGATTTATCTGCCCATGCATCACACTCTGGTAAATCGCTGAGCTACTTTGATCCAGATCGCAACGAACACATCATTCCTCATGTCGTGGAGCCCGCGGTAGGTGTTGATCGGGTCATGCTAATGCTGCTGTCAGATGCCTACGCTGAAGAGACACTTGAGAACGGAGATCAACGCACTGTCCTACATTTCGCACCTGACGTTGCTCCTGCCGAAGTTGCTGTATTACCGCTCTCTAGGAATGAGAAATTAGGTCCAACAGCACGTCGTGTTTATGACGTAGTCCGTCCGCGCTTTCGCAGTCAGTACGACGATGCGCAATCGATTGGCCGTCGCTATCGTCGTCAAGATGAAATAGGTACACCACTCGCTGTAACGGTCGACTTCGATACTATCGATGACGATGCGGTGACAATTCGTGATCGCGATACGATGAAGCAGACTCGTGTTTCCATTAGCGAACTGCCGGAAGTTTTGAATCAACATCTAGTGGCAATGCGCCCACATATACCGGAGTATGACGAAATCGATGTATGACTCCAATAACAAGCGTCCCAAGAGACGCTTACTACACACCTCCGATGTCCATCTTGGTGCATATGATTATGGTGATGGCTCCGAAGCACGCGATGAACTTCACGCCAACTTTGGACGTGTTGTCGACGTCGCGATACGTGAGAAAGTTGAATTTGTAGTTATTCCTGGCGATTTTTTCGACAACGCTCGTGTTTGGGATGACACTCTGGAATACGCAGCTGAGCAAATAGCCCGGGTAGAGGTTCCCGTGGTCATTACTCCCGGAAACCACGACCATGTTGGTCCAAATTCTATTTACGATCGTTTCGACTTCGAAAAACAGGCACCGAACCTTCGTGTGATGCGCGTTCCAGAAGGTGAGACCATCGCACTTGAAGAGCTCGATGTTGAGATTTGGGGACGGAGCCACACTGAGTTACTGCCAGATTTTCAACCTTTTGTTTCACCGCCACCACGAGGTGATGCACCCTGGCAACTTGGAGCTGGTCACGGCCACTATATTCATCCAAAAGCTTTGCTACACAACTCATTCCATATCCGTGAAGATCATCTGATCGAGACCGAGCGCGATTATATTGCTCTTGGGCACTGGGAGCAGATGACGCGTGTTGCTGCTGGTGAACTTACCGTAGCAGCCTACTCCGGAGCTCCAGAAGGTCTGGGTGAAGGTAGTCAGGTTGGTGGTCGAGTTCTCATTGTCGATCTTCACGAAGACGGGCGTGTGGAGCTTCAGGCTCATTCTCTCGGGGACCGCCCACCCCTTGCTCACGAAGATATTCCCTATTTAGTGGGGCTTCCTATAGAGCCAGATAACCAGTATGACCGTCGACATTTGTCAGGTCTCTAGGAACTGGCTACTTTGAATAGTGCTGGCTGCGGTAGGTGAATTTCAGACAAAAAAGGGGCGTTTTGCGCCCCCTTTTTTCGTCTGAAATATCTTAGTTACTCAGGAACTTTAGCGCGCGCGGCATCCTTGTCTTGAAACCAGAGAACATTAATCTCTTTGTACATTTCTTCTTCTTCTGGAACATCATCTTCAGCGTAGATCGCAGACACGGGGCATGCAGGTTCGCAGGCACCGCAATCAATACACTCGTCCGGATCGATGTAGAGGATCTTGTCGACGCCTTCTTCGTAGTGAATGCAATCGACTGGGCACACATCTACGCACGACTGATCCATTGTGTCTATACACGGCGAGGTGATTGTGTAGGTCATACGGGGCGGCTCCTCCCCAAAACATCGTTGTTCCCCAGCATTACGCTGGGCCTTGATTGTGGATAAGTCTACGCAGCGTATCCGATGGAAACAACCTATATTCGACGTTTGGTAGTTACTGTTATCGTTTCCATACTTGCCACCAACGCTTCTGTCTCATGCGTTGTGCTTCTTTTGCCGATGCGGCAGCGGCCATTTCTGCCTCAGCCGAACTGATTAAGGCATGAAGTTGACGCCGCAACATCACTGTCTGTTGTATCAAGTCCGACACGATGCTCGGGTCTTGTTCACTTTCAGGCCAGAAGTCTCTGACGGTCTTGCTAAACTGTGGCACCATCGATCGCCCTTCGGAGATTTCATATTGCCGAAGTTCGTTTGAAACACCTAGTACGGCTTGTCCGAGTCGCTGAACCTGCCAATGTTCTAATTCCAGAGTGACGATCGCGGCTTCGAGTTGAGTGTGGACGGTCTCGACTATTGGCAGTAGCGCTGCGCGATGGTTTCCCATTGTCTCAGGATCGATCTCGGAACCAGGACGACCAAGATGATAAACAACTGCCAGGTAAACGATTCTTGCATCAGTGTTGCGTAGTTGAATTAGAGGCATGACAGTTCAATGGTATGACTACGCTCCTGCTTTTGCCTTTCTAACTGTCTTGGTATTTCTCAATTGCTTTGAAGAACTTGAACTTTTTCTCTTTGTCGCGTTGCGGGGCGAAGGCTTGGTTGTTGGATTTTTGGTTATATTTGTCGAGCGTTTGCGACGTTTTACTGGCTGCTTTGGCACGTGATCATGGGCTATTAGGGCATTTCTCAAGAAGGAACCTGTTAGTGAATCATCGTTTGTAGAGATCTGTTCCGGTGTGCCTTCTGCTACCAGTTTTCCACCACGATTACCCCCATATGGTCCGAGATCGATAATCCAGTCGGCATTCTTGATCACGTCTAAATGGTGCTCGATAACGACAACAGTGTTGCCACTACTCACCAATCGCTGAAGAACCAGCAGAAGATTTTCGGTGTCAGAAAAAGATAATCCTGTGGTTGGCTCGTCAAGAATATAGAGAGTGCGTCCTGTCGCTCGTTTTGATAGTTCAGTTGCAAGCTTGATTCTCTGCGCTTCACCGCCCGATAGTGTGGTTGCAGGTTGTCCGAGCCGGATATAGCCGAGCCCAACGGATGTCAGTGTTTCGAGTTTTCGGCGAGGGCGCGGGAATGCTTCGAAGAAATCGAGAGCTTCAGTGACAGTCATATTAAGAACATCGGCGATTGTTTTGCCTCGGAAGTGGATCTCCAGAGCCTCACGGTTATAGCGAGAGCTCGCACACACCTCGCACGGAACAGTGACATCTGGGAGAAACTGCATCTCGATCAGCATATAGCCATCGCCTTTGCATTCCTCACATCGACCTCCTTTCACGTTGAAGGAGAACCGCCCCGGTTTGTATCCGCGTGCACGTGCTTCCGGCACTTGTGCGAATAATTCGCGAACTTGCGTAAACAGGCCTGTGTATGTTGCTGGATTACTACGCGGTGTCCGTCCAATTGGCGACTGGTCAATGATCACGACTTTATCGAGATGTTCTAAGCCATCAATAGTCTTATGAATGCCACCTCGTTCGCGCGCACCGTTAAGTTCGTGAGAGAGTTCGCGAGCCATTATCTGGTTGACTAGAGTTGACTTTCCGGAACCGGATACGCCGGTTACTGCGATGAAGGTACCTAGTGGGAAGCGAACGTCTATATCTCTAAGGTTATTTTCGGCAGCACCTTTTACGATGACACTCTCACCACTACCACTGCGCCGTTCTTCCGGTAACGGAATCAAGCGCTTTCCAGACAGGTAGGCACCTGTTAATGATTCTTTGTTTTGCGCTACGTCGTCAGGTCGTCCAACGGCGACCACGCGACCACCGTGCTCACCTGCTCCAGGGCCAATGTCGATGAGGTGATCGGCGGCTCGCATCATCGCTTCGTCGTGCTCTACGACAAGGACTGTGTTTCCAAGGTCGCGTAGCTGGGTGAGCGTTCCGATTAATCGTTCGTTATCGACAGGGTGGAGGCCTACAGAGGGTTCGTCGCAAATATAGAGTACGCCCATTAAAGCAGAGCCAATTTGTGTTGCGATCCTAATACGTTGGCCCTCTCCTCCTGACAGTGTTGCTGCCGAACGATCTAGCGTGAGGTAATCGAGCCCGACGTCAGATAAGAACGTGAGACGCGCACAGATCTCTTGGAGAATCTGACGAGAGATCTGTTGTGCTCGAGTGTTTAGTGGTGTGTCTTTGGAACGTAGTGTCTCAACCCAGATAAGAGCGTCCCCAACTGCGTCGTGTGTCACCTCCGCTATCGATCGATCATTGACTGTAACGGCGAGTGAAGTCGGATTAAGGCGAGCGCCTTTGCAAGATGGACACGTTACCTCGATCATGTAGCGTTCCAGATCTGAGCGGACCCAATCAGAATCGGTTTCCTGGTATCGCCGTTTTAAGTTTGGGAGTAGACCTTCCCAGGACACTTCATATTCATGATCGCGTCCGCCACGTGAGCGGAATTTTACGGCCATCTTTCTCTCACCGGTGCCGTTCAAGAGCGCATCTATTTGCTCGACAGTGAATTCATCTATTGGTTGATCCAGTCCGAAGCCGTACACCTCGGCCAATGCACCCAGCCTCCGTCGGTACCAGCTTCGTCTGCGTGTCATACGCCGATAAGGTGCGATTGCGCCTTCGTCGATTGTGAGACTTTGATTGGGTATTACCAGATCTTGGTCGAGTTCCATCTGAAACCCGAGGCCTGTACAGGAGGTGCAAGCTCCGTGTGGTGTATTGAAAGAGAAATTTCGTGGTTCGATCTCGCCGACAGAATATGGTGGGTGTTCAGTGCTCGAGCACGCGAAGTGTTCAGAAAATGTTTGCTCGCTCGCGATCGATCCATCGTTGTCGAGAATTCCGAAAGTCAGGATTCCGTCACCGAGCTTCAATGCTTGTTCGACAGAATCAGAAATTCGCTGCCTTGTCGACGTAATTTCTTCATCGTCAGCTGCAGGGATAATGATCCGGTCGACAATGACATCAATATCGTGCCATTTGTTCTTTTCTAGCGTGATTTCATCGTCGACAGTCATTATCTCGCCGTCGATTCGGAGTCGAATGTAACCTGATTGCTTCACATCAGTAATTACCTGTTGATGTTCACCTCGGCGATGGCGAATTAATGGCGACATCAACATTGCGCGTGTTCCGGGTGACTCTGAAAGTACGGCATCTACTATTTGCTGAACTGTCTGGCGTTCAATTACGCGGTCACAGGTTGGGCAATGGGGTGTTCCGGCTCGTGCATACAACAACCTCAA
>Ga0310344_10002033_pt1 | contig 15291 bp, 13 predicted proteins | sample HC15DNA20200_MG_FD_203801 | JGI IMG/M metagenome (GOLD analysis project Ga0310344, IMG submission 203801) | Marine microbial communities from station ALOHA, North Pacific Subtropical Gyre - HC15-DNA-20-200_MG | ecosystem: Environmental > Aquatic > Marine > Oceanic | place: Pacific Ocean: North... | reverse complement strand
AGTCAGCCGTTGTATCGAGAGGATCTCCCCATGCATTGACCTGAACGGTCGTCAACAGTGGCATTGGACTAAATGCATCAGAAATCACAGTCAAATATCCATTCCATGTATCTCCGCCCGAATCCCCGAGATATCCTAAGGCAACCTGACCCGAACCTCCAGCCGCGATAACTGGGAAACCCGTGCCGTTGAGTCCAATAGGAGGCGCAATCATCAATGGCTCACTCCAGGTATCACCCTCATCTCTTGAGTATGAGTAGTAAGGCATGTTGTCAGACCCCATCCACATAGCATGGACATTGTCTTCAGAGTCAGGATAGACCTGAGCCTCCTCAAAGTTCCAAGTCTCAGCAGTCCCAGTGGTTTCGGTTGGGAGAGGGTGCTCAGTCCATGTCAACCCACCATTTGTGCTACGGTAGATTGAGTACCCTTCACCCCCATTACAACCTCTGTTTCCGCGGTAGAAATTCCCATTATCAGAGCCCATTATATGGCCTGTCAGACCACCACTATTGCAACTAGTAGGGGCTCCGGGAACTTCAGGACCCCAAGTCAAGCCGCCATCATTACTGGTTGAGCAGACCGGATACGGATAGTTCCCGTTGACACAGAAAACCCATGTGGTTGGATGTAGTAATGCTGGATAAGGAGAGGATGCAATCGTCTGATGATCTTGTACCGACCAACCAGTAGCTACGGAAGGACCGGTCCAACTACCTCCTTCATTGTCTGACCACTCCACAGTCATCCCCAACAGTGCATGCATATCGAATTTCATTATCCGGTCAGTCCAAGGATCTACATACACATACGGATCGTTACTATTGGCAACCGGTGCAAATACACTGTAAACATCCTCGCATACATAATCGCTGACATTTGTCATCCCAATCAAACCCGAACAGCGAACAATCGCCGTAGAGCCAGAGTCTCCGTTCCCCCAACTAGTCATGTACAGGTTGTCGGCCGAAGTTACTCCGATTGTTGGCTCAAAAGTAGTCAACCCAATTCCGTAGTAAGTGCCTATTGCACAGACAGGAGCGTTATTCCCAACGAGAACAGATGTACCATTGAAAACATCTGAGACCTTGGTTGCGTCTGTAGCGTTGGAATAGTGATACCATGTGTTATTTGCAATTCCATGAGGGCAGAGACTTTCGAAGACATTCTTCTCTTCAATAACTACTTCTTCCTCTCCAAAACAGCCCCCCAATGGCGCCGATACCATCAGCAGAACCAACATCATTGCCACTGCGCGCACGTCTCACGGTCAGGACCCGCCTACATCAGATGAACGGTGTATTCAACTCATCTTCAGCGTCGAGTTTCCACCAGGAGGGAGCGGGGAAAGGTACGCCAATTCGCCATACAATGCAGGTCCCTCAGTCAATGTCCCTATGATTGCCTCATCAAACCCTGCAGCATTGTGAGCCAGAGCTATCCACGGCCGCCCGTCGTCATCAATCTCGACGTCTATGAAGTCCCCGAAGCCACCGCAGCGCACATTCCCGCAGTCTGATGTGATGTCCAACGGGTCCTCAGGATGGTTCACCGCTACACTTGTGATTAGGGGATTTTCAGCGAAAGCATCTGTCATGATAGCCATATAGCCGCCCCAACCGACACCACCCACAGTCGAGTTGTTCGCTGACACATCATTGACCTCTCCGATATACCCGATTACCACCCTTCCTTCAGCACCGGCGAAAATAGTCGGGAATCCACTTTCAGTAACCATCGGAGCAGCTACCATCATCGGCTCACTCCAAGTTTCACCCTGATCTCTAGAATAAGCATACCAAGGCATCTGGTCATTACTAATCCAAGTCGCGTGAACATTACCAGCATCATCTACAGCAGTTGCAACTTCATGAGCGTGCCAACCCTGCTGCATTCCGACTTCAGTAGTAATCGTGTGTTCACTCCAAGTATAGCCCCCATCTAATGAACGATAAACAGCCGGGCCTTCACAAGAAGGATTTCCTCGGTAAACAGCACCATCTATTCCTCCAGCAACATGTCCGTGTAGTCCCGAACACTGAGGGAAACTATTGCTGGGAAAACCAATTCTTTGAGGGTCCCAAGTATGCCCTCCATCCAAAGACCGGGAGCACTGAGCCCCCGCCGCAGGGGAACCAGTATTGATACAATAAACATAGACAACATCCCCAACAATCGCATTTTGATGCGGCATCGATGCTATGCTTTGGTGATCTTGTGGAGCATAATACCCCTCTACAGGGAAAGGCGCACTCCATGTTTCACCATCATCAGTTGAATATTCTACAAACATCATCGTAAGAGCATGCATATCGAATTTCACCAATTTGTCGTTGAATTTGTCGACATAGATGTAAGGATCATTCGAGTTAGGCGTTTGACCTTGATCATCAGACATCCCGAAAGGGCCCACATCTTCCCATGTCTGCCCCTGGTCACGAGATCGGATGATATGAGTTCCATCTCCCAATCCATTCCAATTGGTGAAGAATATGGCACCCGAACCCGTAATTCCAATAGTCGGCTCGAAGGTATCGAAACCAGTTCCGTAGTAGGTGGCGTTGGCAAAATATGGGGTGCTATTGCCAGAAAGATTGGCGGTGATATTCGCCGCCGAGACCGCCCCCTGGTCGGTGGCATCTACAGCCCAAGGCGCCGATACAGAGCCAGCATAGTGATACCAAGTTGTGATTGGCCTATCCTGATCAAAGGAGAAAGGACCCCCCTCTATCACTATCTCTTCCTCTTCTTCCCACCAAAGGCATCCACCAATGGTTGAACTCAACATCAGAAGTACAAGTATGGGGGCAACTCTATTCATATCCATTACTCGTTGATTTCAAGCATTTTAGGCACCGATTCGATAACAGAATCTTTGGGCGATTTCCAAGTCATTTCCAATTCTCTTTCTGCAGGCGTTGCGTCCCAGTAGAGCTTTCTTCTGAGATGCTGTCTCGCCCATGAAAATGTAATTCTCCTGTCAAACAGTGGGCCGAAAAACAACGCTATCAAATATGGGACCGTGAATCTGGGAGTCTTCAATTCAGGGTACTCATTTCGCAAACTTCGCGAGATTTCGGAGAACTGCATATCCCCACTAACGGTCAGATATCTTCCCGCATTCTCGCCCATCGTTAATGCTCTGACATGCGCCTCGGCCACATCTCTAACATCGACGATATTGATTTGTATTGGAATTAACAAAGGAACCTTTCTCTGAACTAACGCGTTGAGGAAAGAAAGCGAACCGCGCAGGTGTATCTTACTCATTGGAGGCCCGAATACAACGCTTGGGTGTATAGTCACCATCCTAGGCTTCCCCTCCCCCCCATTCTCGGAATGCCATTCTCGAACAACCTTCTCAGCCATCACCTTGGCTAGCCCATACGGGTTAGTTTCCAGAGTAGCATCGTTTGCCCACGTCTCAGTCGTGAATGTCTCCCCATTTCTCCATACCAAAGGTCTGATGGCTGCAGTAGAGGAGGTGTGGACAAACCTTTCCACGGTATTCGCAGCATCAATCGCTGCAATCACATTCTTTGTCCCAATTACACTTGGATCAACAATCTGCCGTTGAGGATCTTTCGCACTTATTCTGACCGCAGCAGCCGTGTGTATGAGATCGGTACTACCGTCAATAGCGGCCTTAACCGAATCCAAATCAAAAAGGTCCATCTGAACTATCTCAAGACCACCTCCTTCTGCAATATCAAGCTCTTTCAGATGGTTGACCTTAATGGGATCTTCAACATCTCTTACCGTAGCCCTGACTTTCTTACCTTTAGCAAGCAGGTTGGCCACCACGTAACTACCAATGTAGCCACTTGCTCCAGTAACAGTAACCAATCCCTCAGCCATGACTTGGCGTGGGGGTATTGCGGTTGAGGCTTTCCACATTATCTTGCCAATTCTGCGATTGAGCCGACAACGATTGAAGGATTCTGTGGGGCCGCCCCAAGATCCTCCACAGTGGCTTCACCACTCAACACTAGAACTCCATGCACACCAGCCCTCTCAGCCATCTCCATGTCAGTATACAGCCTATCTCCAACCATGGCACATTGGTCTGGCCGCAGACCCAATTCCTCCACCTTGTGAAGGATCATTCCCGGATTTGGTTTGCCGCAGACATGTTCGGGCCTAACCCCGGTAGTAGCCTCAAAGAGATCCATATACGCCCCAGTATCGGGGAGGCCTCCATCAGGGGAGGGGCACACGACATCGGGGTGACTTGCCACCATTGGCACTCCCCTATGCAAATGAATCGAGGCCGTGCTGAGTTTCTCGTAAGTAATCTCGGTGTCATAACCGAGGACGACATATTGAGGGTCTTCAGAATCCGTACTAACTCCAGCGGCCTCCAACATTTCCTTCATGCCGTCTGTCCCAACCAAGTATGTTTGATTGATTCCATTCTCATTGAGCCATGAGATTAAGTCATGTGTAGACAAAAGAATCTCACCAGCAGTTGCCGGGATATCCAGCCCCTGCAACTTCTTGAGGTATTGTCCAACTGACTTACTGGAATTGTTTGAGAGGAAAAATCTCATGATACCTCTTTCTTCCAATCTCTCGAGAAAGTCCTGTGCCCCCTCAATTAGATTAGACCCTAGGTAAATCGTACCGTCAAGATCTAGGAAAACGGCCTTTATCCCTTCTAGTGAATTAGATGAGTCCGACATTCAACACCTCAGGGCAGTACTAGCGTCTTGAACAGGAACCATGGACTCCAAAGGGCCTTCTGCGTCTCCTTACTTGCAATCATCTCAGACATCATCTCGCCAATCTCAGGCTTCTTCGCTGCCTTCTTGACAAACCAGTTAGTCAATCTCTTCATCTTCATCATACGTTGGAGTTTAGTCGAGTTAGTCAACTCTCCACCTAATTCACTCCACATATCTTCCATGTAAGCTGTTGCAACATCCAATGGCAATCCATCGGCATGCAGATTCTTATCAAAGTGAAGACTGGTTAATTTGCCGGTAAGCAAGGCGTTTCCTATCCCTTCTCCACTAAATGGATCAACTAGGCTAGCCGCATCCCCGACGGTCATAGCCCCCGCCATCGCACTTCGGCGGGGTTGGAATGATGGAGCATTCTTCCTAGGCGAGCCGAACGGAAGTTGCCAACCTCTCTCCGAACCCGGCACCAAAGTCGATCCACTAAACCGCTCTTTGAACCTAGGGTGCTCTTCAATGACCCACTTCTGAATCTGCTTGAGAGATTTCTTGATCCCTTTCTGCTTTCTCTGCTCTGAGATCAACATCCCAATTCCTACATTCACAACTCTCTCATTGACTGGGAAGAGCCAGAAATAACCAGGAAGCACCTCGTCGATGAAGTGGATCTCAATGGGGCCTTCTTGCGCCCCCAAACCTTCGACATTTTCCCAGTATTCTCGGTATCCCCCGCAGAAATGTTCGTTGTCCTTATGGGGTTCATCATGCAATTCCACAATCTTCCTTGAGACCGGGCAGTTGTATCCAGCTGCGCCTATGGTGACGGAAGCACTGAAAGTCAAATCTGGGCTATTTGAGCGCCTACCACCTAACTTTCCAGCGACCCCTGTAATTCGATTCCCCTCTCCATTTTCTTCAGAAATAACCTCGTTGACGGAGAATCCCTGAATCACATGACCCCCATACTCTCGAACCAACTCACTGGAACGCTTGAACATCATGTAGTCAAACTGCACTCTAGGAAGTGCAAAGCCCGACATCAAACCCTTCTCCTCGTAACTCTTCTTCGGAAGCATCACTTTGACCTCAGAACCATTCGCACTCCCGAAGACAATCGAATCGACTTGGTAGTATGGTGTTGCTCGAATCATAGGCAGTACGCCGAGCTCCTCGACATGAGACAGAGACTTACCTCCGACGGCATCACCGCAGATTTTGTCTCTAGGCCATACATCTTTCTCAAGCAACAAAACCTTGTTTCCATTCAGAGCGTTGTATGCTGCTGCAGCAGACCCTCCAGGACCTCCACCAACCACGATTACATCGAAGTGAGAACCATCTTCTGGTAACTCGCCTGTTTCTATGGGGTGTTCCCAATCCTCCAAAGCCTCACCTTAGTGAGGCTACGGGTCTACCACCATTCAAAGTATGCATCGGTTTGATTGCCCCCCAGTCTTTCGCAGGGACATGGGTCTGATGGAAGTACTCCGTCCAGCCAAGGAAGTTCCTACTACCAGTTGGAGTGCTGAAGACCCTATGACTATCAAACCACGATTGAAGACACTGGTGATTCTCATCATCGGCCTGTGGGTTTTTGGAACTGGAGATGCAATTCTAATCGCAGCCGGAATCGGAAATACTCCCTGGACTGTGTTAGCTGAGGGCATAGCCATCAATATCGACTGGACAGTAGGTCAGGCCACTTTCTTGGTCAGTGCCTTAGTCCTACTCTTGTGGATCCCATTGAGAGAAAAACCGGGGATTGGCACCATTCTTAACGCCATAATCATCGCCGCAGCAATCGAAGTCATGGTTCCGCGACTCCCTACTCCTGAGAATCAATATCTTGCAATAGCACAGGTTCTTCTTGGAGTGGTGTTGATTGGCGTCGGCAGCGGCATATATCTCACCGCTAATCTAGGACCAGGGCCCAGAGACGGTTGGATGACTGGATTACAGAGAGCATTTGGGATACCCATTGCCAGAGTTCGTGGGGCTATCGAAATCACTGTACTAGCAATTGGCTGGTTGGTTTTAGGTGGAACTTTTGGAATCGGTACTCTTGTGTTCGCCGTTTTGATTGGCCCCGTTGTTGCAGTATGCCTCAATCTCGCAGGCCGCTTCGGTGGCGCGGGTGAGGTTCATGGCTGAAACCCAACAGGGCGCAACATGTCCGGTCACGGCGTGATAAGTCGGTATCGCGACTTCCTACCTGTGTCTGATGATACCTGCATCATCTCTCTGAACGAAGGTGGCACACCCCTTATTGATGCAAGACAAATTGTCAGTGAGATTGGAGCCGATTTCACACTTCTCATCAAGCATGAAGGACTCAACCCAACTGGATCTTTCAAAGATCGAGGGATGACCCTTGCAGTCACTAAAGCCGTAGAGCGAGGGGCCCAATTCCTCGTCTGCGCCAGTACTGGAAATACCAGCGCTTCCGCCGCTGCCTACGCCGCCGCTTCGGGTTTGACCTGCCTCGTTCTTCTTCCAGAAGGGAAGATAGCCTCTGGTAAGATGGCCCAAGCGTTGATTCATGGTGCCCAAACTATTGAAGTCAGAGGCAACTTTGATGATGCTCTTGAGATTGTCAGAGAACTTGGGAAAAGAGACGACGTCGAAGTTGTTAACAGCATCAATCCATATCGTATCGAGGGTCAGAAAACTGGGGCATTTGAAGTCTGTGACGCGCTTGGTGGACCACCAGATATGCACTTCCTCCCCGTAGGAAACGCAGGCAACATCACCGCGTATTGGAAGGGGTACAAAGAGTACCGCGATTCAGGCGTTATCGCAAGTTTGCCTAGAATGATGGGTTGGCAGGCAGATGGAGCGGCCCCCATCGTTCGTGGAACTCCAATAGAATTCCCCGAAACAGTTGCTACTGCTATTCGAATTGGTAACCCCGCCAGTTGGGATAAGGCCAACCAAGCGATTGAACAATCAGGCGGCGCGATTGGAATGGTGAGTGACGAAGAGATCCTCAATGCTCACAGACTCCTCGCAAGGACCGCCGGAATTTTCGTTGAGCCAGCCTCAGCGGCTGGAATAGCAGGCCTACTGAAATACCACGCAGATTCTGGAATACCCAATGGCAGCACCGTGGTAGTTACAGTAACTGGACACGGTTTGAAAGATCCCGAAATTGCGGCGGAGAACTCATTGGCACAACCAATTCTAGTCGATGCAAATGTTGACTCAGTAGTCTCTGCTGTGGGGTTTGATTAGCTCACCCCCCAGAGGCGCATCATTGATGGTTAGACAACGACTCGCCCAATCATGAACGAGAAGCATTCTGACAAGGAGTTCGAAACACGGGCTGTATGGTCGGGCACTCAGAATATCGAGGGCGCCGCGGTAACCCCGATTTTCAACACCGCCACATATCAACTCACTGACGAGCGGTACGCGGGTTGGGCCGACGGAGCCCAACACACCGCACTCTATTCTCGCCTTTCTAGCATCAATTCAGAAGGCGTCGCAATGAAACTAGCCCAGCTGGAAGGGGCAGAAGATGGGGAAGTATTCGCCAGTGGTATGGCAGCCATTTCTACGACGCTGATGTCCCTACTCTCGAATGGCGATCACATGGTAGCGAGCGCCGATTGCTACGGTGGCGCCTATGGTCTGATGGTAGAGGATTTGCCACGCTTCGGCATCGAGGTAACAATGGCCGATATGCGAGACCCTTCCTCATACGAGGCAGCAATCCAAGAGAACACCAAAATCCTCTACGTTGAAACTATCACCAACCCCGTCATCAAGGTCTGCGATCTAGAGGCAATGGCCGCTTTGGCGAAGAAGAACAACCTCATTGCCATTGTCGACAACACCTTTGCGACACCATGGGGGTGTAACCCAGTCGACATCGGGTTCGATTTGATTATTCACTCCGGGACTAAATATCTCGGAGGACACTCTGACCTTATCGCCGGATTAGTAGTCGGGAGCAAGGATCTCGTTGCTGAGATTTTTCCGAAGAAAGTCCACTTCGGTGGCGCCGCCGACCCACACATGTGCTACATGCTTGAGAGAGGTATGCGTACCTTACACGCCCGAATGCCGATTCACACAGCGAATGCAGCAGAGATCGCAAGACGCTTGGAGGCACACGAAATGATCGAGCACGTGAACCACCCAAGTCTTGCATCCAGCCCAGATTACGAGGTCGCCCAAAGAATCGCTCCTCGAGGAACTGGAATGTTGTCCTTCGTAGTCAAAGGAGGCGACACCACGGCCCTCAAGTTCATGCGAAATCTCGACATCATCTTCGAGGCCACCAGTCTTGGCGGCGTCGAGAGCCTAGTTGAATGCCCATTTAATTCAAGCCACATGTTTGTACCAGAGGATGTTCGAATAGAGGCGGGAATAGTACCTGGGTTTGTTCGAATGAGCATCGGAATAGAAAACGTCGAAGATCTTTGGAACGATATCGACAAGGCATTAACAGCAGCAAAGACCGATTAAATCCGGACTTGATGGCATGGAAACCGAGTTACTGCTAGCAACTTTGGCTTTCATCATCCCGATGTGCTTCACACCCGGGCCTAACAATGTACTGTGCGCAGCCCACGGCTCCCAACACGGCTTGAAAGGAACATTACCACTCATTGCAGGTATGGCTGTAGGATGGTCTTCTCTCGGTTTGTTTGTAGGAGCCGCCACTGTATTCATCGAAGAGAACGAGGAATTCTTCCAACTACTGACTTACGTGGGCGCCGCCTACATTGCCTACTTATCATACAAGGTAGCGACATCATCCCCAATAGATACCGAACACAAGCAGGCAGATAGATTGGGTTTCAGAACCGGAATGGCTCTACAAATTGTCAATGGGAAGGCGTGGATTCACTTCCTTGTCCTGATGACAGCATTCGGGGGTCTATTCGGAGCCGGCTTCGTCGCTAAGGCACTCTTGGTAATTCTCAATTTGGTATTCGGCCTACCCGCGGTCATCACTTGGGCGGCCTTTGGAACCCTATTGAGGAGAGTATTCAGTACCGAACAATCCGCAAAGAATCTCAACATGGCTATGGGTGTGGCACTATTCGCTGTCGCAGTTTGGGTTGCTTTTTCTCACTGAGAAGGTAATTGAGTTCCTGTGACCTCAGCTAACCATTTCATCGAGGATTCGTAGTCTTGCGCCGCATCGAGATTGTCATTCAATAGGAGTTCTGAGGCTGCGTCCCACAGCGCCTGTAGAGCGGGCACCCAATCGCCACCCTTGTCTCGACTATCCTCGTCAAACCTCCAAGCATCAGACTCGGTTCTTTCGTGAACTGTCAGCCAGGCCCATCCCATGGCCATGTCTAACCCTCTTCCTTTACGAGCCTTTGACACCGTAGATGCGATACCACGATCTATCGCCTGTCTGACCAACTCATCAGCGAATGAAAGCGGCGAGGGCAGTGCTTCACTATCCCACGGTAATCTCGTGAGCTTCATCGCCACGCTTCGACTAGCACCAAGTTCACGCAAAAACGCACCGAAGCCCTGTTTTCGCTTCGCTTGCTTCTCTAGCACGGCCTTCGCTTCATCCCCATCAATTCCGTAAATATCCTCGAGGATGGTTAGGCCATAATCGGACCATAGCGCCACTAGATTAGGGTGACAAGAACTCTCTTCGAGTCGAACCACATCTTCATCGAGATCGAGTACACTTCCATCGGTTCTGACATGGATTCCATGATTCAGAGAATCCAACACACAAGCGATTGCTGCCCTTTCTTCATCGGTTCCATTCATGTGTTCTAGGAAGTTATCTCGAGAATCCTCAGGGAACCAGTGTGTACCTACCACGAAACCGTCATCAATGGAGTTCAGGATACTACTTCTACAGGCCCTAGCCAATGAAGAATCATCTAGAGAAAACCTCATCCAAGTGTTGAGAACCTCCTCCAATCTCTCGATTCCCGCGGCAGGAAGATCACGATCTTCAGGCCATCCTGCAGGCCTCCATATCCAGTCGGCCTGAGCGATATCACTTAGTCGGGGAGGCAGCATTCCCATTGCCACGCTCTGACCAAACTGCTCCTCAGTATTCGCTAGTGCAGAACGTGAAAGGCCGACTAGAGTCCCATCTGTAAACTCAAGTCTAAGCCAACCCGTATCAGTCAATTCACCATTCTCAATAGTCTCGGGCTCCAGACCGGCGCTCCATCGCAGATCTCCTTCCCCAGATAGATCAATCGAAGCATTATCCAGACTCCAATCAATCCACTCTGATGGAGGATCGGGGGCGCTCCCAGTAAACACGAAGCCACCATCCCATGAGAAGAACCACTGTCCTGACTTAGCATGCTCATCCCAAACCAAGAGTCTGAGCTTGGGGTGGTTGTGATTTTGAATCCCCGCGAGATGACTTTGCTTTCCGTTTCCTCTGCGAATGTAACTGGCGACACCAAATAGCGGGTTCTTGAACACGGCAACTGTGGACCTATCTTCTTCTGAGGCAGCCAGTAGGCTACCGGCAAGCGCCCTACAGACGATATCACCTCCTTTCTTCGTCATACGCTTACGCAACCATCTGATATCGTGGCGCTTTGCGGATACAGTGGAAACTTCCTTGAGAGTCTTGGCCATCAGATCTTTTGAGAAGAAGGATTGGTCAACATCTCCTTTGATTTCTGGCAAGAAAACCTCCGGATCCTCCACTAACTCCTCTAGATTTCGATCCAGTCGTCCTTGAATCTCCTTTGAAGCCTGTTTAATCCCCCTCATCCGGATTTTCTTCCGGCGATTTCTATCGCCAGGGAACCTAACTTCTGCTGGGGGCTTCGCCATGGCTTTCGTCCTCTCCACTAACAACTCATCTTTCATCCCGTCGTATCTTCGGTCAGTCTACGACGTTCGAAAGCTTCAGCCTCCATACCACTGAATTCAGCTGCTATAATCAGAGCATGAACGTGCCCCCTTTCTATCTTTGAGATACTCTTCATACTTCCTGAGACCACACTTTCCTCCTCAGTGCCAAGATCGCTGAGAAGCAGGCCATCCCATTCCTCTACAGATTCATCAAAACCCTCGCTCCGTTTATTCATCCGGACTAGATGATCAACAGCCTCTCTGGGAGTCATTGGGCGAGGCGATTCTAGCCCCATTCCTGTTGGGTCAAGGTCGAGTAAGGCTAGTGTGTGCATTCCAGCTTCCTTGTTTCTACAAATCATCTCGAATGGCGAAGTTGGCAAGTAGTCACCATCCGAGAACGGAATTGTTACCTGTCTGCCAAATCTGTATGATTGCAAGCCAGATAGAGAGACGGCAAGAGCTGTGGCAGTTAGACCTGGAATGACCTGAAAACCAATTCCCTGTTCGGCACAACGCTCCTCCAAATCGATGTGAGTAGTCGCCTGCATTGGGTCACCAACGACCAATAGGGCTACGGCACTTTCACCCGCCTCTTCGAGCATATTTTCAGGCGACTCGACCCCATCACGCATCAATCGCTCCCAAGGACCAACAACAGACTCAAGCTTCTCTTCCTCGGCAGGAGGCAGCACGGCGGTGTACCCCTCTAAGTAACGCTTCGAACATCCTCTGGCCACCCGCCGAGCACGCTCTGTGATGTGATCCAAATCACCCGGACCGAGGCCTATCAGCCACAGTCCCGGGGCCACCCCATCATCCGTCATTGTGAAGCGGGCTGCCCCGCTGCACATCATGAACGTGATGCGCCATATCTCAGTCCCCAATCCTCAGGTCGAGCATGTACTCGGCCTTATGCGAGAGTATAGTTTACTTGCTTCAGGGATGCGAGTATTCGCTTCTAAGGATGGAGATTCTAGACTAATTCCGATTGACTCCGGGGCTGCCTTGACTCTGCCATCAGAACTTGCAGAGTTCTCTATCATAGAGCACGAGGGCCACCCAGATGAGAGGATAGATAGCGACTGGTGGACACATCTGAGAAACCTCTTGGGCGATGAAATTGTAGAGGCCGGTGGCGAGGCATGGCCCTCGTCGCACGAGTTCTTTGCAGACATGATGATCGTCAGGCTAGAAGAGAAAGTCGCTCAATACTCCAGTGAAATCGCTACCGCAAAACTACTCTCACACCCACACATCCGTTTGGTATTGTCAGATGAGGGGGTACTGGGTGAACTTAGAATCCGAGACCTCACTCCGATTGGAGCACGCCTCCATGACGAGATAGTTGTAGAGAATATTCCAGAAGAGGTTACCAATACCAGAGTGTTAGTCAGGGAGTCTGGTCGCAGTATTCTGTGCGACCCTACTAGAGCTTATTTCTCGACCAAATTACAATCAGAGAGACTGGAAACTCTTGGATTGGCCAAGGAGCTTCGCTCCTTGCTTAACCGCCCGCTGCGAGTTTGCGACCCATTCTGTGGGGTAGGGCCGGCACTGGCCACGCTATTGGGTGAGCCCGATTTGGTGGGAGCATTACTCGCATCAGATCTCAACCCAGACGCTGTTGAGCTGCTTTTCGATAATCTGCGTCGCTGGGACAGCAAAGAGTACCCGGTAGAGCCCACCCCAATCACAGATCTCCACGAAGACAGGATTGCGGGCCTCGCGGATGCCACAGATTTGCAACACAATCCTGAGTTGACCGGCCGTTGGGACCTACTTCTGGTCAATTTACCACACCGTACCATCGAGTTCCTCCCTTCATTAGTGCCACTTCTCGACAGGTCTGGAACCTCAATGGTTCGGGGAAGAGTAATTGTTTCAGAGTCTGAGATGGAAGATGCAAACGAGGCGATTCAAGGAACCCTACCGCCTAGACTCCAAGGTACCCCAGAACCAACCCTCAAAATCAAGCGAGACTACAGCTCTACCCTACGACTTTGCTCATTTGAGGCTTGGATAGCCCCAGCGCCGTAGGCAGACTTATCGCTCCAATACCCATCAAAAATACATGCCAGCACCTCTTTTCGAACTTCTTTGTTGCTTGTTGGATGTTGGCTCAAGTGCCGCATTGGCTGGTGGTTTGCATTCAGCAACGACTCCTAGCACCAAATTGAACTCCTCTCCTACCCCCCAGCAAAGACGCGCCCAGCAAGTCAGAACATGCGCATTCGACGGCTGCTACGCCCTGTCATTCAGATCCACTGACCATTGCTGGAGGCATCAGGACGAACCCCCAACAGACCCAGAACCGGAGCCTGAGACCGAAGCAGAGGGCAACTGGTGGGAAGGGAATTCAGAATAAAGGACATATCTACAATGAAATGGGATACTCCAACTAAACAGAAAATAGAGGCTTTGAGCTTCGGCCTCCTTTTTGGGGTGGTTATCTTGCTTGAATTAGGAGTGGTAGAAAGGGATACCTTCGGGTTCGCTCTAATCGGTTTGACTGGAGTCTGTTTACTGACTATATTTGCCCTCTTACGCGATTTAGAATACCGCCCCCACTCAATTGTCTTCAAAAATAAGGAGAATCAATCAAAACCAGAACCAGATCCCGAACAGGAACCCAGCTGGTGGGTAGAACAAACAGAGTGAACTATGGATAGCGAGCCCGAGAAGAAGACCAAACTGCCAATATATGGTTTTGCCACAATTATACTTCTATTCATCTTATTTCCACATGCTCAGAATATAATCAGACAAATCGAATTGTCGGATTGGGAGAAGACCGAGGGAACTGTCACCACTTACGAACCATACAATTACACTTTCAGATACAATTATTCCGTAGAGGGAATTGAATATACAGAGTGGAGGTACTCCTTCTCTTGGGATACTGGAACCCCAAGATCAGATGGACCATACTTCGAAGAATACATAGAACGTAGACCAGAAATGAAAACAAGTATTATTGGTACAGGCACACAATATTGCGTTAAATCACTCTCATTTACTCTAGAACCAAATGCAGCCGCAGAAGTTTTGGTGGTTTCCTGGAAAGATACCTTCGCTGCCAGTATCGCCAACGAATTCCCAGACGATTCCGCTGCTAGTGTCAGAATTGAATTAGTAAAAGCCGGAGGAACGAGAGAACAGGTTTCCTTCTTCTATAACGAACCATCCAACCGCACAAACCTCAACTTAACAGAACCTGGAAACTATGTGATTACATTCTCCAACAATAGACAATATTGGTCGCAATCCGGCGAATATTGGTGTGTAGGTAACCATGAGTTGACCGTAGAAATTCACAACAACCTCCCGGCGTTTGCGAATTTCATTGAGGGCGAACCGGTAACTGTTCACTATGACCCCAATAATCCTGACTTTGGGGTCATGATTATGCCCGAATTTTCTGGCTTATATTTGTCCATTGGCGCAATATTTGCAGTCTATGTTATCGCCGTGTATACCATTTTCAATCATGAACCAAAGCCCAAGGGGGAAGAGGAAACCTCTCTCACGAATCCCCATAGCAGAAGCAACTGGTGGGAAGCACAAACAGAGTGATGTTATGAAAAAGGACGGCACGATTCAGGGGGTCATTGGGGCCGGGATAGTTTTCTATTGGTTAGGAAGCCCGTGGTGGCCTTATTTATCCGCACTTGATGACCCTGATCGCGACTGTGGCACCATGGGTTGCTACGATATTTTTTTCGTCCCGTTCATCATTCTGATTGTTTTATTCTGTACATTCATATCGTTCCTCTTCTGTAGATTTCTTGGGCGGATCTATTAC
>Ga0310344_10002032_pt1 | contig 15292 bp, 10 predicted proteins | sample HC15DNA20200_MG_FD_203801 | JGI IMG/M metagenome (GOLD analysis project Ga0310344, IMG submission 203801) | Marine microbial communities from station ALOHA, North Pacific Subtropical Gyre - HC15-DNA-20-200_MG | ecosystem: Environmental > Aquatic > Marine > Oceanic | place: Pacific Ocean: North... | reverse complement strand
ATAAAGTTGATTCAGAAATCCCTTCACCAGCCGCTGGTTTGATTAAAGAAATTTTAGCAGAACCTAATGATGTTCTGCCTGTCAATGAGGTTGTTGCAAGGATAGAAACTGATGAAAAAATTAGTAGTACACCTAAGGAAATAGATGAAAAACAAATAGAAAAACCCCCTGCTTTATCTAAGGAATCTATTGAACCTATATCCAGCTCAAATCCTTCGCCTCAAACTATTTCTTCTCCATCAGTCGAACGAAATGAGGGTGGAAGAACTTTTTATACACCTTTAGTTAGAGCAATTGCTCGTCGAGAAGATATTACTGATGATGAGCTATCTTTGATTTCTGGCACTGGACGTTCAGGTCGAGTAACAAAAGGTGATATAATTGCTTATCTTGAGGCGAGAAAATCGTCTGTTGATCTTTCTAGTCAAAATATTGCGGATCTCGATGCGGTTCAATCGCCCAAGTCATCTAGCCAAAGGACTATATCTTCTGAGCCAGTTAAATCGGATGAATCATCATCACATACCAACCAATCAACTCTAGCTATGGATGACCGTTTAGAAGATATGAGTAGGATGCGTCAAGCTATAGCTGATCATATGCGCCAAAGTATTGACACTGCAGCACATGTTTATCTTGTTTCTGAATGCGATGTTACAAACATCGTGAATTTTGTAAATGAACGTCAAGAAGTATTTAAAGGTCGAGAGGGTTTTAAACTTACTTATACACCTTTCTTTATTTTGGCAGCTGTCAAGGCTATTCAAGCTCATCCAAAATTCAATGCTTCGTTGGATGGTAAAAAAATAATTTATAAAAAAAATATTAATGTTGGAATGGCGGTAGCCATGAAAAAAGGACTAATGGTTCCAGTCATTTCAAATTGCGAAGAACTAAACTTCCTTGGGCTTTGTCGAAAAGTTAATGATCTTGCTATTAGAGGACGGAATGGAAAATTATTGCCAGATGAACTTCAAGGTTCTACGTTCAGTGTGTCCAATTTTGGAGTATTCGGAAATATATTTGGCATGCCTATCATTAATCAACCTAATTCTGCAATCCTTGGTGTAGGAACAGTAAAAAAACAGCCTGTTGTAAGAGAGACTCCTGCTGGTGATGCAATTGTGATACGATCTATGTGTTATCTGTCAATTGGAATAGATCATAGGCTCCTTGATGGTTCAGATGGTGGCGCATTCTTGAAAACTATGGTTGGAATGCTTGAAACAATAGATGTTTCAGCGCTTTTATAGGCTCCTCTATGCAAGTTTCTGATAAAATAAATTCTGCCCGAAAAACTAAAAAACCGTCTTGGTTAAAAACAACAATTAAAACAGGTAATAACTTTAGTGAAATAAAGTCTATGGTTAAGGCTGGTAATCTTCATACTGTATGTGAAGAGGCTCTCTGTCCTAATATTTTCGAATGTTGGGATCGTCGTTCAGCAACATTGATGATTCTAGGCGATGTATGTACACGCTCATGCGGGTTTTGTAATGTTAAAACTGGAAAGCCTAATTGGAATGATTCTGATGAACCTAGGCGGACAGCTTTAGCTGTTCGACAAATGGGTTTAAAGCATTGTGTTATTACATCTGTTAATCGTGATGAGCTTTCTGATGGTGGGTCTGGTATATGGGCCTCTACAGTAAATGAAATACGTAAGGTTAACCCTAATTGTACAATTGAAGTGCTTATACCTGATATGAAAAATGAAGACGGTCCTCTAACAAAAATTTTTTCTTCAAAACCTGAAATTTTAGGTCATAATATGGAGACAGTAGAGAGACTATATGATGAAGTAAGGCCTCAAGCAAGGTATGAATGGTCATTAGATGTTCTTTCTAAATCAAAATCCTTTGGACTGAGAACAAAAACAGCATTTATGCTAGGCATAGGAGAGACAGCTGAAGAAGTCTTCCTTCTTATGGAGGATATTTCTAAAACAGGATGTGATATTGTAGCTATTGGTCAATATTTGCAACCTACTATAGCTCATACTCCAGTAGACCGATATGTTCACCCTGACGAGTTTGAAGTTTATCGCAAAGCTGGAATTAAAATGGGGTTTTCTTGGGTAGAATCAGGCCCTCTAGTTAGAAGTTCGTATCATGCTGATGAGCAAGCAACTCAAGAAGTGAAAACTTAATTAAATGCCTCAAAATAAACTTTTTATATACCTGACTATTGTAATTGGAGCTATTGCTATGGGTTGGATGGTAAAAGACTTATCTTCGGTATCGATCGATGAAAAAAATAAATCCCAGATTTTTCTTGAATCCGATGATTCTGATGTTGAAAATATTGGAGAATTAACTGCAATAGTTAATCCTAATTGGGTTAGAGAAGAACCTTCTTCTTCTCTGCGAATAGCTCAATTTCGTCTTCCCGCTGAATCAAAAGATATTGAAGATGCCGAATTAGCGATTTTTTCAGGAATAGGGGGTTCTATAGAGGATAATCTTAATCGATGGTTTAGTCAGTTTAAACAGCCTGATGGAAGTGAGTCAAAATCTAAAGCTAGGGTTCGTAATTTTATGGTTGGTGGTATGACTACAACAATTGCTGATTTAACTGGAACTTTTACTGGGGGAGGTATGCCAATGTCTGAGTCTGTAGAAAAAAAAGATTATCGTCTTCTTGCCGCTATAGTAAAAGGAGATTCAAGCATCTATTATTTCAAGCTTTTAGGTCCGAGATCAACTGTTGGGCTGTGGGCTGAGGCTTTTGGCCAATTTATCGGAAATCTCAGAAAAGTTTCCATATAAAAACAGTCAAAATGTCATAAATTATGACAAAAGGTTTGAAAAATGATTTTGGCACAATCTTTGACAACTTTTCTTATAGTATATGTAATTTCTGTTGAAAGGAATAAATCATGAGTGATGCTAAGGAATCAAAGACTAAAGATAACGATAATTCAGTTTTAGGCTTGCCACAAACTTATCCAGTAATGCCTTTAAGGAATACAGTTCTATTTCCGCAACAGGTTATTCCTACATATATAGGAAGGGATCGTTCACTTAAACTTATTGACAATTTACCTTCAGGGAAAAAAATGATTGTTGTAGTAGCTCAACAAGATGGAGCTCAAGAAAATCCTAAAACTGATGAGCTTTATTCTTGGGGGACGTTAGCTATGGTATTAAAAGTTTTTGATATGCCTGACAATAGTAAATCAGCCATTATTCAAGGCGTAGACCGAGTAAAAGTTTTATCATTTATTCAAGATGAGCCATACTTTCAGGCTGCTGTCCAAAGAGTTGAAGATCAAGAAATAGAAGGTCTTGAATCAGAAGCTATGGCAAAGTCAATCCGAAATACTTTTGAGGATCTTGTAAAAGTGGCACCTTATCTTACTGAAGAACACTCAGGAGTACTAAGTTCAATCTCTAAACCTGGTCGTTTAGCAGATAGGGTAATTTCATTGGTAACAATTCCTACCCAAGAGAAGCAAGAAATATTAGAAGAGATGGATGTTAAAGAAAGGCTTGAAAAAGCTACAGTCCTCCTTAATCGTGAGATTCAAAGAATTAATCTGGGCGAAAAAATCCAGACAGAAGTGCAGGATGAAATATCTAAATCGCAACGTGAATATTATCTAAGAGAGCAAATGAAAGCTATTCGTCGAGAATTGGGTGAAGAGGACGAGTCAGCCGAACTTACTGAGCTTGAAGATAAAATTAAGGCTGCAAAGATGAGTGATGAAGCTGCAAAAATTGCTTTGAAAGAGCTCGATCGTCTAGGAAAGATACCACCTCAATCTCCTGAATATTCAGTATCGAGAACTTATTTAGACTGGTTATTAGATTTACCTTGGAGTAAATCAACTAAGGATAGAGTAGACACTAAAGAAGCCCAGCGCATACTTGATAAAGATCATTATGGATTAGAAGATGTAAAAGAGAGAATTATTGAATATTTAGCCGTAAGAAAACTTAAGGAAGAAAAAACTAAGGATGGACGTGTAAAGGGCCCAATTCTCTGTTTTGTGGGTCCGCCTGGTGTTGGAAAAACATCACTTGGTAGATCTATAGCTAGATCTATGGGTCGTGAATTTGTAAGGATATCCCTTGGTGGAGTAAGAGACGAAGCAGAAATAAGAGGACACCGACGTACTTATATCGGTGCTCTTCCAGGTCGAATAATTCAAAGTCTAAAGAAATCTGGTACAAATAATCCATTATTTATGTTGGATGAGATTGATAAAGTAGGAGCTGACTTTAGGGGGGATCCATCGTCAGCCCTTTTGGAGGTACTTGACCCAGAACAAAATTTTTCTTTCAGTGACCATTATCTTGAAGTTCCTTTTGACTTAAGTAACGTAATGTTTATTGCTACCGCTAACGTACAAGACCCAATTGTTCCAGCTCTTAGAGATAGGATGGAAATTTTGGAATTTTCAGGATACATTGAACAAGAGAAAATAAAAATAGCTCGTCAATATCTTATTCCTAAGCAACTTGAAGAAAATGCTTTGACAAAAAAGGATTGTTCTTTTTCAGAAGCTGGAATTAAGGAACTTATTCGATCATATACACGTGAGGCTGGCGTTAGAAATTTAGAGAGAGAAATTTCTAATGTATTTAGAAAAGTTGCTCGAAAACGTGCAGAAGGAGACATCCATTTAGTAAAGATTACTAAAGAAGCTGTGGGTAAGTATCTTGGAGCTCCAAGGTTCTATCCTGAGATGACTGAAAGAATGAAAAAAGCAGGGGTTGTAACTGGTCTTGCTTGGACATCTGTGGGAGGTGATATCCTTTTTATTGAAGCTTCTCAAATGCCAGGAAAAGGAAGACTTACTTTAACAGGTAAATTGGGTGATGTAATGAAAGAGTCAGCAACTGCAGCCCTTACATATGTCAGAGCAAATTCTAAAAAACTTGGTATTGATCCGAAGTTTAATGAAAATACTGATATACATGTTCATGTACCAGCAGGAGCAATACCTAAAGATGGTCCCTCAGCTGGGACAGCTATTTTTACGGCCATAGTTTCACTTCTTACAAAGCAACCAGTGAAAAACTCTTTGGCAATGACAGGAGAAATTACTCTTCGAGGAGCTGTATTACCAGTTGGCGGTATTCGTGAAAAAGTTACAGCAGCGCATCGATCTGGTATTAGGGAAATAATTCTCCCTCATTTTAATAAAAAAGATTTAGAAGAAATTCCAGAGAAGGTTGTTAAAGATATGACTTTTTATTTTGTTAGAGATCTAAATGAAGTAATTAATCATGCTTTTAGTTCAAAACCTGCAAAACCTAAGCCGAAAAGAACAGCAGCCTCAACAGCTCAAATTGCTGAAGCTTAAGATTATATTAATCCTAAGATTTAAGTAATTTAAACAGGTTAATTTGCAACTATTTGAAAACCATTATGGACGCTTAGCTCAGTTGGTTCAGAGCACTGCGTTTACACCGCAGGGGTCGTAGGTTCGAATCCTACAGCGTCCACTTAGAATTTTCCTCCGGACTCTTTATAAATCTGCAATAAACTATTGAGACTTATTATCTAAAATGAATATTTATAATAATACAAAAATTATAGCAACTATTGGTCCTTCTTGCGATAAAAAAAACATATTAGATGAAATGGTGACTTCAGGGGTTAATATTTTCAGACTCAATATGTCACATGGTGATGAGACCTCAAAAAGACGTCTTTACAGCTTAGTTAAATCCTTAAAATTTGATGATGGAAGTAGACCAACTATATTAACAGATTTGTCAGGACCAAAAATTCGAGTGACAGGTGTAAAATATGATTACAAACTTTCTGAGGGTCAATCTGTCGTCATCACAAATAAAGAAATTTATAGAGAAAGCGATATTCAAGTTACGAATGGTATAGAATTCAACAATATTACAAAAGGAGCAAAAATATTAATTGATGACGGAAAAATTCAGCTTGAGGCTACGCAAATTATCTCAAAAAATTCAATAGAATGTAAAACTTTAATTGGTGGGGAAGTACTAGAAAGAAAGGGTGTAAACTTTCCTGGTATTTTAATTGACACTCCTTCACTTACTCAACAAGATATTTCTGATTTAACAATAGCTTTAGAAGAGGGTGCTGATTGGATTGCACTATCATTTGTTCGATCTGAAAAAGATATATTGGCTGTTCACAAAGTAATGGATGAAATAGGAAAGCGACTTCCGATAATGGCGAAGATAGAAAAGTGGGAGGCACTTGAAAAACTTGATTTGATTGCAAATGCATTTGATGGAATTATGGTTGCCCGTGGAGATCTTGGTGTTGAAATTCCTGCGGAACAAGTTCCATTAGCACAAAAACGTATAATTAATTTAGCTGGAGCATTAGGGAAACCAGTTGTGATTGCCACACAATTATTAGAATCTATGGTTGATAGTAAAACACCAACAAGAGCTGAAGTTAGTGATATTGCCAATGCTATCTATGATAGTGCGGATGCCTTAATGGTAACAGGCGAAACAGCTATTGGAAAAAATCCTGTAGATGTAATCAAAACATTAAAATTAGTGATTATCGAAACTGAAAGATCCGTAGACTCTAATCGACTCCCTTTACCCGAGGATATTAATAAAATTCCGGATGCTATTAGTCATGCTGTTTCCCAAATTGCTCGAAACTTAGATATTAATTTAATTATGACTATGACTCATAGCGGTAGTACTGCACGGATGATTTCGAGATATAGACCTAAAGCAAAAGTTTTTGCTTTAACGCCATTTGATATTGTGTTACGCCAACTTCGTCTAGTTTGGGGGGTTATTCCTGTTAAGGTGGATAATTATGACAACATAGATGAAATCCCAGAACTTTGTATTAATGTATTAAATAAATTAGGAGAAATTAATAAAGGGGATAAATTTGTAATTACTGGAGGTGTGCCTATGGGCGTTGAAGGAACTACAAATTATTTGTCGGTGCTAACCAATTAGAATAAAGAAATAGAAAAAAATGAAGGTAAATTCAATATAATAGTTAATAGTTCTTTAAGATAATATTATTTTGATGGTTATCCCCCTCGATCTCCTTTCCCTTCTTTATCTTTACCTCTAATTTCCCCCCTCTTCAAATGCCAGCGCATTTCAAGAAATCGATGAATTTTTATTATTTCAACTTGCTTATCTGTCCAAATCTTAGAAAGAGCATCCTTGTTTTCTTTATGTATAACTTCAAAAGCAATTTTAGCTTCTTCTCTAGATAATTCTCCAGATTTAATTCTAAGTTTTATACTATCTAATTCATTATTTAATTTTTCTTGTGCTTTATCGAATGCTATGATTTGATCATTTGTAAGTTCTAGGGCTTCTATTTTTGCAAGTTCAACTTTTTCATCAAAAGCCTTCTTTTTTGCTTCAAATTCTTTTTTCATTTCTTTAAGCTGGGACTTTTGTTCATCAGTTAAAAGTGAATCAATTGAACTTTTCAATGATTCATCAAGTTCTTTGATCATTTCTTCGCCGTTGTCTCGAGTTATTTCGCCAGATTGAATAGCTTCAATGATTGAAGAAAGCTCAAAACGATGATTCTCCATTATTAAATTGAATTCTTCCTTTTGATTTTCACTTAGAACCTTTTGGATAGCGTCAAAGGGTTCTTTTTTGTGCTTATCACGATCTTTTGCACTTTGATCTATTCTGTCGTCTTTTGAGTGTTCTTTTAACTTATTTAACCGATAGAAAATCTTTTCCTTTCCTTCATCAGATAAAGTTTCTTGAAGTTCAGCAGCAAGTTTCCAAATAAAGCCTGGATCTTTCTCCCAACGACCTTTTCCACCATGTCTGCCAAGTGCTTTTCTTAAAGTTTTAGTATTTTTACTAGACAATCCAAGTTCGATTTCCAAATCACTAGAAAATTGTTCTAGTTCAGAAGAATCAAGTTGAATTTCATTTGCACTAAAAGGATTTTCACAACCTGCTAACAAAAGTGAAATCATTAATAGAACTGTAAGTTTTTTGGGATAAAAGATCATATTTTTTCCTCTTGTTTTTTCATTAGACTAATGAAAGCATTAGAAAGTTAAATATACATTGACATTATTAGTGAAAAAAGAGGATATTCTCTTTTAAAGAGATAATTAAAGATTTCTCTTATGAGATAAAAGTATGGTTTTTTCCTTTGACTCCATGAAAAAGTTTTCTTAATTCTTTCATATCATTTTCTACATTACCTGTTAAAAAATATGGTTTAAGAAGATTAAAGCATCTGTTTTCATAATCAAATTGAATTGGAAGAATAGGAACATCTAAGTTTTTACTAATAATATAAAATCCTGTTTTGAAGCTTTTTTGAGGAAGCATACCTCCCTCTGGAGCTAACATTAAAACAAAATGATTCATTTTTTGCAATCTTTCAATTAATGAATTAACCAAACCAGTTGATCGAGTTCGAGTAACGGGAATACCTCCTAATCGGTTGACAATTATTCGTTGAAGCCAACCGAATGGCCATCTTACACCAAAATTATCTAGATCATCTTTATCATTCTTTTGAGAAGAAATAGGCAAATGGGAGAACACCCATTGAGCGGCAAGGAATTTCACTTTTACATCTAGGGCTAAAACAGCAAGTAGAACATAATATGCATCAATATAAGCTGAATGAGGTGCTCCAATAGCAATTACTTTAGGAAAATCCGGTATATTTCCATTAATACGCCAATTGGATAGACGTAAAAGTCCAATGGCAATAAGGGATAGAATCTTTCTGTTTGCCCTATGCTGAATTGGTATTTTATTAAGTGAGTTTGACATAGTTAATCTATATTAAGAACTTAGGTTCAATAGTAAACAAATATTTAGATATTTTAAAGCTTGAACAAGTGTTGATAGAAATTACCTAAAGGTTTACATTCCATTTAATAATTTACAGCCTTAATCATCTTAATAGCTTAGAAATTTTGTATTGTTTTTTATCATTAAAATAAATTTTAGTTTCCTAACCATCAAAAAAATAATAATTGTGAAGCAATTAATGATGATAGTTAGTATACACAGTCAATGTATAAAATAATAAAGAAATAATTTATTAAAGATAATATTTTCGAGAATGAAAAAACATAATATACATATAATATTTATTAATTATACTGGACACATAAATAATGTATTCACAAAATATGGTTTAAAATTAAGTTAATTATGAACATTAAAGGTTTTAGAAGGCGTCAATTTTTGAAGAAAGGAGCTTTGACAACTTTATCAATGGCTTTTGCACCAAATTTAATACTTGGTAGAAGTTCTACTTCAAATAAAATAAGAATAGGTGTTATTGGAACAGGCCTTCGCGGTCAATGGCATATTAGTTTATCTTTGAAAAGGGATGATGTGGATATTCCTGTGATTTGTGATATTGATGAAAAAATGATCGGTATGGCATTGAAGAAATTTGATGAGGCAGGGAAAAATCATCCTAAAATATATCGAGACGGAGAAAACGATTACTTGAAAATGCTAAAGAATGAATCTTTAGATGGTGTAATAATAGCTACTCCATGGCGATGGCATGCTTCAATGTCTGTTGCTGCCATGAATTATGGGAAACATGTAGGTGTTGAAGTTCCAGCAGCCTTAACTATCAACGAATGTAAAAATCTTGTACAGACATCGGAAAAAACTGGAAAGTTTTGTATGATTTTAGAGAATGTTTGCTACAGGAGGGATATAATGGCTGTTTTAAATATGGTTAGACAAGGTTTGTTTGGTGAACTTTTACATTGTCAGGGAGGGTATCAGCATGATCTTCGAAATGTTAAATTTAATGATGGTAAAAATCCCTATGGTGAGGGTGTTGAATTTGGTAGTAAAGCCTTCAGTGAAGCAAGATGGAGGACTCAACATTCTGTTGATCGAAATGGTGACCTTTATCCCACACATGGAATAGGACCTGTTAGTTCGATGTTGAATATTAATCGTGGGAATCGATTTCTTCATCTTACTTCTACCGCGACACAATCTATTGGTTTAAATAAATACATTGTTGATATAGGAGGTAATGAGCACCCTAATGCGTCGGTTAAATTTGCTTTAGGTGATATTGTAACCACTGTAATTAAGTGTGCTAATGGTCAGAGCATTATGCTCAGTCATGACACGAACTCACCAAGACCATATTCGCTTAATTTCCGTGTTCAAGGGACTCAAGGTATTTGGATGAAGGACAATAACTCCATATATATTGAGGGTATTAGTCCAAAGGAACACAAATGGGAGTCTGATGAAGTTTATCTTAAAAAATATGATCATCCTTTATGGAAACGGTTTGAGTCTCAAGCTACTGGAGCAGGGCATGGTGGCATGGATTTTTTTATTATTAGGGCATTCATTGAATCAATTAAGCGAGGGGTTTCTCCTCCCCTTGATGTATACGATGCTGTTTCTATGAGCATTATTTCCCCCCTATCAGAAGAGTCTATCTCGAAGGGAAGTTCTCCAATTAAATTCCCAGATTTTACTAAGGGAAAATGGAAGACAAATAAACCTATTTTTGGACTAACTGATGATTATTAAACTGTGTTTAGTTTATCTATAAAATAATATGTTTCTGTCATATCTAGATTGGGCATTAATTTTTTTCTATTTTTTTATTAGTCTAGCCATTGGCATTAGTCTGGCCCGTAAGGCTGGAAAAAACTCTACTGAATTTTTTGCAGCTGGGAAACAAATGCCGTGGTGGCTACTTGGAGTTTCTATGGTCGCGACAACCTTTTCTACGGACACTCCAAATCTTGTTACAGATATTGTTCGTAGAGATGGTGTGTCTGGGAATTGGGTTTGGTGGGCATTCTTACTTACAGGAATGTTGACTGTTTTTGTATATGCTCGTCTATGGAAAAGATCAGAAGTATTAACAGACATTGAATTTTACGAATTAAGATATAGTGGTAAACCGGCCGCATTTCTAAGAGCTTTTCGAGCAATATATCTAGGGTTCTTTTTTAATGTAGTAATTATGGCATCTGTTTCTTTAGCAGCAATCAAAATTGGTGGTGTGCTTTTAGGTCTTACCCCTATTCAGGTTATTTTAATTGCTGGTACTGTTACGGTGATCTATAGTTCTCTTGGTGGTCTTCGTGGAGTGCTAATTACAGATTTAATCCAATTCGCAATGGCTATGATTGGGGGAATCAGTGTAGCCGTAGTAGCTTTGCGATTACCTCAAGTTGGAGGATTAGAGGGTCTACTTTCTAATGAAAATGTAGTTGATAAATTGAATCTCCTACCTGACTTTTCAGACCCAGCAAATGCTATTGCTATATTTATAATACCTATAGCTGTTCAATGGTGGAGTGTATGGTATCCTGGTGCTGAACCTGGAGGAGGTGGCTATATTGCTCAGCGTATGCTTGCAGCCAAGAATGAGAATAATGCTATTGGTGCAGTATTTTTGTTTAATGCGGCACATTATGCACTTAGACCTTGGCCTTGGATCATTGTTGCACTTTGTTCACTGATTGTTTTTCCCGAATTAGATGATCTTCGAAATGCATTCCCAGAATCAGCTGATATTGTTAATCATGATCTAGCTTATCCTGCTATGCTAACTTTTCTACCAGCAGGACTAATGGGATTGGTTGTGTCATCTTTAATTGCTGCTTATATGTCTACTATATCTACACATTTGAACTGGGGAGCTTCCTATTTAGTCAATGATGTATATAAACGTTTTTTAAGATCTGATGCTTCTGAGCCTCAGCTTGTATTAATTGGCCGTTTTCTTACGGTTGTTCTAATGATATTTGCTGGATTATTAGCTCTTTTTCTTGAAACAGCTTTAGATAGTTTTTGGATTATGCTTCAGATTGGCGCTGGGACAGGTCTTATATTTATTCTTCGATGGTTTTGGTGGCGTATTAATGCTATTAGTGAAATAGTCGCAATGGCATCATCATTTCTAATTGCTATTTACTTTCATTTTTTTCATGAAGGATTAGGATTTTCTTCTTTATTAGGCTGGCAAAAATTAATTGTAGGAGTAGGACTTACATCAATGTTTTGGATTATTGCAACTTTTATGTCAAAACCTACGGACAATAAAGTACTAATTAATTTTGTAAAAAAAATTAATCCTGGAGGACCGGGATGGAAACGCTTTGAATCAGGGAAGGTTACAAAAGATTGGAATGTTCCAAAAGGAATTCTAATGATGTTCCTAGGTTGTCTTTCTGTATATTCATTCCTATTTGGAACTGGCTATTTAATTTATGGGAACCCTAGTCTTTCACTAATTATAATTGCCATTGGTCTAATCTCCTCCTTTGGACTATATAAAACATGGACAAATCAATAAATTAATGCCTATTATTTTGAAAGGACGAACATTGTCTTCCGAAATTCAACTTATTTTTTGCATCAAATTATGATTATTTCATCCCCAGGTCGGATTTGTCTTTTTGGAGAACACCAAGATTATTTAGGACTTCCTGTAATTGCATCAGCTATTTCTCTTCGCCTAAGTATTGAAGCGAATAAACGTGATGATTTACAAGTTCATGTCAAACTTCCTGATGTGGGTAGCGAAGAAAGGTTCTCTATAGAAGGCGACTTGGTTTATAGTAAAACTGGAGATTATTTTAAAAGTGGAATCAATACCCTTAGGAAAGATGGATTTAATTTTTCAAACGGCTTAGATGCTACGGTTCGTGGAAAAATTCCTGTCCAAGCTGGAACTTCAAGCTCTTCAGCCATGGTTGTATCTTGGATAAACTTGCTGGCACGTATGAGTGATCAAAAGACTGATTTGGATCTTAAGCAACTTGCAGATCTTGCATACCGTGCTGAGGTTGATGAATTTAATGAATCAGGTGGATTAATGGATCAGTATACCAGTGCTTTAGGAGGTGTAGTATATATTGAATCGGAACCAAAGATTAAAGTGAAAAAACTTTCATGTAACTTGGGTGCTTTTGTTCTTGGAGATTCTTTGCAGAAGAAGGACACCCAAGATATTCTTGGTAAATCGAAAGAAAAAGTAATTGATATAGTTAATAGAATAAAAGCTGAAAGACGGGATTTTTCATTCCACAATATTTTTTCTTCAGAAATATCAAATATGGAATTTCTTGATAAGCATGAAAGATTATTAATAACAGAAACTATTGAAAACAGAGATATAACATTAGAGGGATTGCGTCTTCTTGAAGAGAAAGAAATCGATAGTAATAAATTTGGGTCTCTATTAAATCGACAGCATGCCATATTGCGAGATACTCTTAAAGTATCGACTGAAAAGATTGATGATATGCTTGAGGCAGCGCTTTCCGCTGGTGCTGTTGGAGGAAAAATTAATGGTTCGGGTGGTGGTGGTTGCATGTTCGTTTATGCTCCTGATCTTCTTGAAGAAGTAGTAATTGCTATTGAAAAGACTGGTGGAAAAGCATATGTTGTTCATTCTGATGTGGGATCATCTTTTCATGGGTAGGAATCTAATGATTATGGCTGCTGGGATGTCCTCTCGAATGAAGCGTTCTGCTAAAACTGATGGGGTTTCAATTGTATCCAAAGAAGCACTCATAAAACCAAAAATGATGCTTAATGTTGGAAGTAGCAAACGACCTTTCCTAGATTATCTTTTGCTTAACGCAAAAAATGCAGGATACAAAAATATTCTATTCATAGTAAATGATAGGGATAATACTGTATTGGACTATTATATGCGTAATCAAGATGATGACTATTTTAAAGGACTAACTTTTTCATTTGCCCAGCAAATAATTCCTAACGGACGTTCAAAACCATTGGGAACAGCCGATGCTGTAATCACAGGCCTTAAATCTAAACCCGAGTGGTCTGGGCAAAAATTTACTGTATGTAACAGTGACAATCTCTATTCAACTAATGCTTTAGAGTCTCTGAGAGAAGACAATAATCTCTCCGCACTTATTGATTACGATCGGGATAGTTTAGGAGTAGAGCCAGAAAGAGTAAAAGCCTTTGCTGTTATTTGGAAAAATGAGGACGGTTTCTTAACAGATATAGTTGAAAAACCTGATCAAGTACAGGTTGAAAAAGCAACTGACAAAAAGGGAAGAATCGGTGTGAGTATGAACATATTCAGACTTGATTATGATACAATATTACCTTTATTGATGGACACACCGATCAACCCTATACGTGATGAGAAAGAATTGACTGAAACTATACGAATGCTAGTAGAGAAATATAAAAATAGTGTTTTGTCCTTACCTTTTTCAGAACAAGTTCCTGATTTAACAACCATTAAGGATATTGAAGACGTCGAGGCTTTTATTTCATCAAAAATTTGATTTTAACAAGGCTTGTTTAGTTTAAAGTTTTATATAATACTATTTAATTAAATTTACTAATTCTGATTTTAAATAATAGTAACAGGTAAGTTGACGTAATCTAAGCGGAGTATTGGTAAAATAGGCGAAATTACATGTTCAGAACTTTAATTTTAATTTTGTCCTTAATTATTACAATTAGTTCCGCTGAGATTAGAGGAAAAAATCTCATCCTTATTACAATGGATGGACTTCGTTGGCAGGAAATATTCTATGGTGCGGACTCTCTACTTATTCAGAATTCAGAATTTGTTGAAGATTCTGATGTTTTACAGAATCGATTTTGGGCTAATAGTGTGGCTGAACGTAGAGAGAAACTCATGCCGTTCTTTTGGAAAAACATTTCCAAAAATGGGCAACTATATGGTAACCATGATAAAGGGAGTAAGGTGCTTTTAGTGAATAAAGAATGTTTTTCCTATCCTGGTTACAATGAAATTTTAACTGGTTATGCTGATCCTGAGATTAATAGCAATGATAAAATATGGAATAAAAATGTAACCTTTCTTGAATTTTTAAATGGTCAGAGACTTTATTCTGGAAGGGTTGCAGCCTTCTGCTCCTGGGACGTTTTTCCATATATAGTTAATAGCCAAAGGAGCAATATTCCAGTAAGTGCTGGAAGGGGCGGTGCTATGGGTTCAAGGCTAACAGATAGAGAAAAGCTACTTAATAAGTTAATCAAAGATATGCCTACCCCATTTAAAACGGTCCGTTGGGATGCGTTTACTTTCCAACTTTCCATGGAATATATTGAAAAAGAGAGGCCAAAAGTTGTTTATATTGCTTTCGATGCTACAGATGATTATGCACATGAGGGGAAATACGATCGTTATTTAATGGCTGCTAACCGGCAGGATCAATTCCTTTCTGAACTTTGGAAGTGGCTCCAGTCTCATCCCTTTTATAGGAAAAAAACTTCCATAATTATTACTACAGATCATGGTCGGGGTGAATTTGATAAATGGACGAGCCATGGTCGAAACGTTGATGGTTCAG
>Ga0310344_10002031_pt1 | contig 15311 bp, 11 predicted proteins | sample HC15DNA20200_MG_FD_203801 | JGI IMG/M metagenome (GOLD analysis project Ga0310344, IMG submission 203801) | Marine microbial communities from station ALOHA, North Pacific Subtropical Gyre - HC15-DNA-20-200_MG | ecosystem: Environmental > Aquatic > Marine > Oceanic | place: Pacific Ocean: North... | reverse complement strand
GCTGCATCGATTCTGCCTTTATCTTCTCTCTTGGTCTTTGGTAGCCCAATTGATCTTATAATCCGTTCTGCGCGTGCGGACGTCATCCTCTCATCAACAAAAGAAATCTGAAGGTTGATGCGTTTTTCCAGCTGTGCTCCAAAAGCGCGCACCTCCTCGCACCATTCAGTTTCGTTTCCTTCAGGGTTCAAGGGTAGGCCGATTACCAAGTGCTTAGCGCCTTGTTCAATCGCAATAGACTTGATCTTAGATACAGGGGGTCTTTTGCCCTGCCGGCGTAATAGCGTATCCAGAGGTGTGGCAATTGTTTCAGTAGGGTCGCTAATCGCAAGTCCAATTCTCTTCATACCGTAATCGATACCAAGTACTCTCATCAGGACATGTTCTCTTCTTAAGGGGTGCTAAGATCAGCGTCTGCTATGAGCTGTCCGTACAGCTTTCGGACCGCTCTTTCTGAACCGAAAGCAAACTCGCATCCTTTGCTGCCTCGCGCCCGACACTTGGTTTCTAGAACTGCAACAGGGCTTCCTGTGATTTCTGACAACAGGCCAGATATATAACCGGTGCTGAAGCAGCAACTTGCATCACCTCGTATTTCATCAGTCATTGCTTCTACCCAATCACTACTGCTTAGAAAACCTAACTCTGTTTGATCCAAGTTAACCACTAGTGTTCCCCAACCTCTACGAGAGAAGAAATCGCAGAAATACTCCCAAAATATAGATTGAATTATCCCTAAGACTGGTCCATCTATTCCTGCATCAAATGCTCCATATGTTGAACTGCCTGCCCGGTATCCAGCTTTTTGAAGTAGTCGAATACTTGAGTGCTTATCACTCACTTTTTCTACTTCATCACTCAAGTACCTAAGAATCTCCGTCGGTAGGGTGATCTCATCCGTTGTCACTATTGGCGTTCCATCCATTCTTGTAGAGTGATCTGCCGAACCTACTCTCCAGAGATCAAGAGTCGCTAGTAGGGGTGATTAGAAGGTCTGCAAGTCATGTCGCAGGGTCATTACTGGGCAAAGGGAAGCTATGAAGTTTCGTCGAGACTATGGTTTCAGTCACAAAATCTAAATACAGCTATAGCCTATAGTTAGTGAAGTCCCCTAAATCGACGACTTGAACGGTCACATAGTTCGGTAGGTTCGGTGCCTGGTATGTAGTACTCAAGATAACGGTCCTCCTCTGCACACCATCGCGAAGCGAGTTTTCCAGTTAATCGGTCAACAAGCACAGCATTCAGACCAGTTAGCAGGGGCCATCCGCTTTCGATGGGTAGGAGTGGAGCTTGTACCTCAAGACTGCTGTTGTCCTCATCCTCTTGCTCTCCAATGTAGACTCGCCGCATAAAGGACGCCCAAACGGGGGCTGCTAACCCACCTCCAGTCGCTTGTCGCTTACCAGGACCTAGTGAGAAGATTGGAATCGGTGAATCCATTCCAAACCAGACAGTTGCTAGGAGATTTGGAGTGAAGCCTGCAAACCAAACGTCAGTGCCATCGTTTGTTGTACCTGTTTTTCCTGCGGCTTGAACCTGATATGGAAGTGCTCCTCTGATCCGGATAGCATTATAGCCAGTGCCACGTATAACCACATCTTCGAGCATTGAAACCATGATTCGAGATACAAGGCTATCAAGGACTTGGGTACGCTCGGGCTGTGGCTCCCAAAGTACTATGCCTTCAGAATCCTCAACCCGTAGAATGGGGAATGGTCGAACTTTAGTTCCAAGGTTCGGGAATGCTGAGTATGCTTCAGCTAGCTGTATCGGGACCACCTCAGCAGCACCAATCGTGGTAGAAGGAAACCTCTCGATTTCTGTCTGAATGCCCATATGTCGGGCAGTTTGAGCAACAGTTTCAATACCGACCTCCTCCCAACCGACTTTGATCGCGATCATGTTAGTGGACGTATAGAGTCCCTCTCGCATTGTCATTGGGCCTTTAAATTCACCGCCAAAATTAACTGGCCTCCAATCCTCACCACTGACCTGTGGATAGACTACAGGAGCATCAACTACGACATGTGAAGCAGGAATCCCACTGGCGATAGCTGCAGTATAAACAAAGGGTTTAAAGGAAGATCCAGCTTGACGATTAGCGAGTCGCGCACGATCAAATTTTGACTGTCCGAAGTCGCGTCCTCCAACCATCGCTCTTACGTGTCCAGTCACAGGATCCAGAGCTACGAAAGCACCTTGTAGGTAAGGAGTTGATCCAGAAAATGCTTGGATTGTGTCGAAGTCGGAGTAGTATGGGTGTTCGAAGTGAATAGTATCAGCTTCAATTGCAGCCCAACCTTCTTCCATCGACACCTGTGCTGCTTTCTGTATTTCCACATCAAGGGTTGTGTATACACGAAGACCACTGCGGTAAATTTCGTCTCCAAACCGAGAATCAAGGATCTGTCTAACCCATTCCTCAAAATAAGGAGCGATTGATGTTACAACTCCGGTTGCCTCAGTCTCAGGCAGTGGGAACGTCTTCCAGCGTTCACCTTCCTCCTTATCCAGATGTCCCTCTGCAACCATACGGGTCAAGACTAGGTCCCTACGTGCCTTCGCCCGGTCAGGATAGCGAAATGGATCGTAGACCCCTGGTCTATTGAGGATTGCTGCAAGTAAGGCTGCTTCAGCAACATTGATTTGTGCTACATTTTTTCCGAGATAGTTACGTGCGGCATTCTGGAATCCATAGCCACGTCCCATGTAGATCTCGTTAAGATAAGCCTCAAGTATCTGATCTTTGGTGTACGCTTTCTCAAGGTCTAGTGCGACTCGAACTTCTTTCAACTTACGTACGTAGCGACGCTGAAAGCCGATCTCGTCGAAGAGGTTTCTTGCCAGCTGCTGGGTGATCGTGCTCCCGCCACCCAGATTCCTAAAAGTCAAGACTCCAACCGCAGCCCGAGCAATACCGAGTGGATCGAATCCTGAGTGTTGATAGAAGCGTTTGTCCTCAATTGCTGTTACGGCTTGTAGGATATAATCGGGTAGCGCATGGATTGATACGGGGGTTCTTCGCTCATATCCAATTTCGGCAATTTGCCGTCCATCATGGGAAAGCAACTTACTGGTTTGTTCATGCTCAAAAGTTCGGATCCGTGCTATGGACGGACATGTTTCTCCAGCACAAATATTCTGCCAGGACCCCCATCCTGCACCAATTGCAGCAGGGATAAGCAATGAGCCCGCTAGTAAATAGGTGCGCGGCTTTCCAAGTAGTGTGAGCTGCAGCGGGATTCGTTTTCCTTCGGATCCCTGCGTCTTCTTAGGGTTTTTTTGAGCCGTCACTTGTTGGTCCTAGGTGCGGAGCTAAACATCGTGAATACAGAACTGCAAGCATGATGCCAGCATTTTCCACCTCAACAAGCTAGCTTACCCCTAGGGATGGGCTCAAGAAGAAAAAGCTCGAGTGGTAGCCTTGACCTCTATTACCAGCCCAGCGAAGCTCTTGGCCGATCACATTTAGTACTAAGGTCCAGGGCAGTGACGTACCAATATGACGATCAACATTAATATAGGCGCTTCAGGACAGAGTTACTGCGCACTGGTAGGCGTCGGACTACTTGGGCAGATACCTGATCTTCTCGATGAGTATGCGCCAGCGTATCGGTATGCTGTGATCTCTGACGCTCAAGTTAGTGAGCTTTATGCTGAAGGGGTCGTAAGCTCTTGCCGATCAAGTGGGAAAAATGTTGAGTTGCACTCTTTCAGAGCAGGTGAAGCTTCAAAGACTAGAGAGAATTGGTCAAAGCTAACAGATAGTCTCCTGGGTACTGGCCATGGACGCGACAGCTGCATTATCGCTTTGGGTGGGGGCGTTACCGGAGATCTAGCGGGATTTATAGCTGCAACTTTCCTGAGAGGGATACCGCTTGTTCAGGTCCCAACTACCTATCTTGCAATGATTGATGCAGCAATTGGTGGCAAGACAGGTGTGGATACCCATTTCGGAAAGAATCTTGTTGGAGCATTCCATGCACCGAAGTGCGTAATAGCTGACCCTGGCGTGCTATCAACGCTCTCTATTCAAGAACGCTCTACTGGACTGGTCGAAGCATTCAAGCATGGGGCGATCCTTGACGCTGAATACTACGATCAATTGTGCACGGGGACTGATCTCCTTCTGAGTGCAGATCCGGAGACGGCAGAAGCTGCTGTTACAGCATCGATTCGACTTAAGGGGCAGGTGGTAACCAAGGATGAACTAGAAAATGGATATCGCCAGATCCTCAACTTTGGTCATACCATAGGCCATGCCCTTGAAGCGGCATCGGAGTATAAACTCAATCATGGATCCGCAGTCGCTGCTGGGATGGTCTTAGAGGCTCAGTTAGGCGAACTGCTGGGAGTTACTGAGATTGGCACTAGTCAAGCGTTGTATTCTGATCTCAAGAATCTTGGGATCAGAATAGAGGCGGTTTCTCAGTTAGATCCCAAGGCGATTATGAGCTTTCTGGGCTTAGATAAGAAGACTCGCATGGGTCGCTCTCGATACGTTTTGCTTCGTAGTATCGGAGAGGTAGAGGATTCAGGAGGATGGAGTAGAGAGGTTGATGAGAGTTTGGTCAGAGAGGTCATAAATGACATCAGATAACTGATGATCCGGGTACTAATCAAGGATTTATGAATGACTTATGAATATCTTCTAATGTATTGTTATTAAATGAGATAAGGGGTTTATTCTGATAGGCTTAATCAAGCCTATAAAGCTTGATTGTCATGGACTAGATCCAACAAGTATGTTCTAGGAATAGCTCACAAGAATGCCCCACTGTATTTGGCGGGATTTCTGAAAGGCATTATTATTCTGCGCTGGTTTCAGCGTGTATCCCCTAGACGATGAGGCTCGATCGGAGCTTCATTTGGCGATGCTAAAGGTCGCTGCACTACAGCTGACCTAAAAGCACTGATGAAAAAGCCAGTAGCATCTGTATCGTTTCCGTAGGTGGGGCGATCGCACTGTAGGGCAAGATTCGGACTCGTATTGCGAATTTTTCGCAGATTATACGACCCCTGACCTTGTTCATTGCTTGTGATCTACCCCATGCGGATTCGGCGAGGGTGCTAGCGATTGATTTCTTCCACTGAGTTGAGTCGAAGGGTTAATCCGTATAACGGGGCCGCAGTGTCCGCGGTGGACACCCCCGGAAGGCTTCCCTGACCCGGGTCGCGATCCAACGATGCGAGCGGGGTCGGGAGGTCTCGCGGAAGTATAATTAGATTAGCGAGACAAAAACCAATGAGTACAAGGTACACTAGAGCCCCACATCAGTCGGGCACAGGTTCTGCAGGTTCAGACTCTACCCATGCGGCGCTACTGATAGACTTTGATAATGTCACAATGGGTAAGCGTAGCGACCTCTCAAAGGAACTGAAGACTCTTCTTGATTCAGATGTTATAAAGGGGAAGGTCAGCGTTCAAAGGGCTTATGCCGATTGGCGAAGATATCCCCAATACATTGTGCCATTATCGGAGGCCTCTGTTGATCTCATCTTCGCGCCTGCCTACGGGAGTAACAAGAAGAATGCCACTGATATCCGGATGGCGATTGATGCTCTTGAGTTAGTTTTTACCCGGCCAGAGATTGGAACGTATATCCTCCTCACTGGAGACTCAGATTTTTCAAGCTTAGTTCTTAAGCTCAAAGAGTACGGTAAGTATGTGATTGGAGTTGGTATACGCGAATCTAGCTCGGATATACTAGTCCAAAACTGTGATGAGTATTACTCCTACACGAGTTTGACTGGTTTGACGAAGACCACAGAATTAACCCATGCAGCTCGTGATCCATGGATTCTGGTTAGTGAGGCTTTGAAGAAGATGGTTTCACGAGGTGATGTTATGCGCTCGGATCGCCTCAAGCAGGTTATGCAGGAACTTGACCCTCTCTTTAATGAGGGGAGCATAGGATTTAGTAAGTTTAGTAAGTTTTTGACTGAGGCTTCGTCGAGGCGCTTGGTCATCCTGAAAAAGAGAGAGAACGGTCAATACGGGGTGAGTTTTCCGTCCCAGGTTAATCCAACGAACCAAGGGGATAAGAGGCAAAGCCAAGATAGGGGCGGAGGACAAGAAAATACCAAGTCCGGAAATTCTGGTGCTAGTCCCGATCGGGCTAGTTCTCAGAGCTCTAGCTCTTCAGACGATCCACTAAGGGAAGCGTATCATCTGCTAGTAGCAGTCTTGAAGGATTTTCAGGCTATTGGTCGGAGGCCAGTGCGTGACTCCGATCTCAAGCGCAAGATGTTACACAAGAATGGCAGCTTTGATGAGGCCGAACTCGGTTTTCCCAAGTTCTCAAGGTTCCTTACTCAAGCAACGGAGCACGGAATCATTTCTGTTGAACGGACAGATCGTGGAAATTTCGATGTATCTCTTCCGAAATCTAGTAAAGAAGATAGCGAGATTACTGTATCCTCAGATGTTAATAAGGCTACTGACAATGCAGTCCCTGATGCGACAAGCACAGCACAAGAAAATCTGCCGATTATAGAAGTCCGTCCTTCGACTCCATCAGATTCTGTCCTACGTTTAGGTCCGCGCCGTGGCTCTACCCGCCGACGCAGTGGGAGCGACTTGCCACCGCTTCTCGAAGGTCAAGCTATTGTGGCATCCGTACCGAACGAATCTACCGTCCCATCCAGCTATGGTGATGGTTCTGGGGTATCGAACATTGGGCTACCAAGGGATCCACAAGCCATTGTGAGGTACCTTGCACATAGGTATAAAGGCGTAGGGCAGAAGACAGCAGAGATCTTAGTAGAGCGGTTTGGATCAAACCTTTTCAAAATGCTTTATGATGACCCCGATGCGGTCACAGCTGCTTTGCCGAGTAATCGGGGTGAACAGGTACTCGATGCCTGGAGAGCTGACTATGCTCGACGAACTTCTACTGGCAAGAAGAAAGATGTGGATAGCAGCGCTCGTACCCCAGGCGATGGATAGTGGAAATCTTATGTGTGGTACGATGAGTGACCACAGGATCAGATTTTGTGACCCACTGTATATAGAACAAGCGTGGCAGGATAGGTCACCCCCTGCCCAACGTTACAAGGGATCTCGCATATGATTGAATTGTTTAATTCTGGAGTTCCCAACTGGACATCAATACTACCCCCTTTGTTAGCGATTGTGCTGGCGATTTGGACAAAGCAGGTGTACTTATCGCTTGCCGGCGGGCTATGGCTTGCCTGGACGATGCTTTCAGAATTGAACCCTCTTTCTGGATTGGCTGCCTCTATAAAGGGTGCTGTCGACGTATTAGGTAATGCGGGCGATGCTCAAGTAGTTCTATTCACCCTAGTGATTGGAGCTTTGATTGCAACTATAGAGTCATCAGGTGGGGTGCAGGGCTTCGTGCTCTTTTTGGAGAGAAATAAGTGGGTCGATTCAGCAAAAAGATCTCAATTACTCGCATGGGCAACAGGAATGGTGATTTTCATAGAATCCAATATCACTGTCTTGGTCTCTGGATCAGTCTCACGCCCCCTATTTGACCGATACAAGAGTTCACGTGAGAAGCTCGCCTACATCATCGATTCAACTTCTGCTCCAATTTGTATACTGATCCCAATGAATGCTTGGGGGGCATATAACCTGGGCATTCTGGAGGGATTAGGTGTAGAGAATGCTTTGACAGTTTTCTTGGGCTCGATCTTTTTGAACTTCTACGCGATCATCGCAGTTCTGATAGTTATAGCTGTGATTATCTGGGGTATCGATATAGGACCCATGAGGAAGGCAGAGGAGCGTACGCTCAGTGGAGAACTTCTTTGGCCAGATTCCACGCCAATGATCGACGAAGAGATCCTTTCTCCAAAGCCAATCGAAAAGGTTCGGCCACGAGCACTCAATATGATGCTTCCTATCTCTGGGATGGTTTTGTTTATGCCGCTGGGATTGTATATCACGGGGGCAGGTGACATCTCTGCGGGATCCGGATCAACTAGTGTTCTCTGGTCAGTATTATTCGCTCTAGGTCTTTCATGGGTAATGCTTCTTTCTCAGGGTACAATGAGTACAGAAGAGCTAGTGAAAGTTGGACTCAAAGGCGCTGGGGGACTCGTACCACTCGCTTTGATTCTCCTATTGGCTCTTGCATTGGGAGACGTCGTAGAAATGCTAGGGACGGGTATCTATGTTGCCCAAGTCACCGCGGGTATTATGCCGAATTATATCTATCTACCGCTAATTTTCTTGGTCTCAGGAGGCATAGCATTTTCGACTGGAACAAGCTGGGGAACGTTTGCGATTATGTTGCCTATTGCAGTACCAGCCGCAGCGACTCTTGGACTGCCACTGGCACCTTTCGTAGCTGCTACGCTTTCCGGAGGTGTCTTTGGGGATCATTGTTCACCTATCAGTGATACTACCATCATTTCATCGATGGCAGCTGCGACGGATCATATAGATCACGTTCGTACTCAGTTACCCTATGCCCTAGTAGGTGGAGCAATAGCAACGGTGTGCTTTGGCCTACTCGGGGCCACACTCTGATCAGTTCTTAACGAAGGAAGGAATTCATTGAAGGTTATCGTATGTATCAAGAGAGTTCCCGATACTGAAACTCGTATACGGATTGATCAGACTAGGACACAGATCGACACGGGCAGTATTAAATACATCATTAGCCCATACGATGAATTTGCGATTGAAGCTGGACTCCGTGTAAGAGAGGATGCGGAAGGTGGGGAGGTCAGTCTACTCACTGTTGGTGCAACTGAAGCACAAGAAACTCTCCGTAACGGTTTAGCGATGGGTGCTGATCAAGCAACATTACTTCGCACCGATTCTAGTATGGATGGATTAGGTACTGCTAAGGCTCTTGCTGCCGAACTGAGAGGTTCCGAGGCAGAACTGATCTTATTTGGAGTCAAGGCGGCTGGGAGTGATCAACAGCAGGTTGGTCCCATGGTAGCGACGCTACTTGGCATTCCTTGTGTAACAGGGGTGTCATCGTTTGAGGTTGGCGAGGGAATTGTTACATGCCAGCGCGCGATCGAAGGTGGTGTTGAGGTTATTGAAGCTGATTTGCCTGCTGCTCTAACCATTACCAAGGGAGAGTATGAACCTCGCTATGCTTCCTTAAAGGGGATTATGGCTGCTAAGCGAAAACCTCTTGATGAGCGGGAAGCGGACTTCAGTCAACCGGATATTCATATTGAGCGGCTCAGCGAGCCCTCTGCTCGGGGAGAAGGTCAGATTCTAGAGGAAAGTCCGGATGCAGTGACTGAACTTGTGCGCTTGCTCAGGGAAGAAGCGAATGCTCTTTGAAGTCAATTTCAAAAAGATAAAAAACCGATAGGAAGGAGGTCATTGACATGGCAGACGTCCTTGCTTTTGTAGAACAGCGAGACGGGAAAATCGTAAATGGGGCTTGTGAAGTTGTAAGTGCGGCCGCTCAGCTTGCTAGCACGATTGGTGGATCAGCGAGTGCGCTTGTACTTGGCAGTCCAGGTTTGGCTTCTGCAGTGGAAGGACTTGTGACTGCAGGCGCAAAAGAAGTGGATGTTGCGGAGCATGAAGCTTTGGCGGAGTACAATCCAGAAGCCTATTTGCAGGTAGCTGAGGAGTATCTAAAAGATGGGGATTTTAGGGCTGTAATCTTTTCGGCAACAAGTATCGGAAAAGATTTAGCTCCGAGAGTAGCAGCAAAACTTGATGTCCCGCTAGGGTCAGATGTTACCGGTATCGAAGTACAGGACGGGGTGCCTTTGTTCACTAGGCCAATCTATTCTGGCAAGGCGTTTTCCAGGTTTTCGATAAATGCAGATCCGGTGATTATCACTATTCGTCCCAATGTGTTTCCTGTTAATGACTATGATTTCGATGGTCAGATAACCACGTTTTCTCCTGACATAGATTCTACGACATGGCGGTCGCGTGTCATTAAGCGTAAGAGTGCGGAGGAAGGTGTAATTGATGTTTCTGAGGCAGCTGTCATTGTCTCGGGAGGGCGAGGCATGAAAGATCCTGAAAACTGGGGAATACTTGAGGAGCTGCGGGAGATGATTGGGCCAGATACAGCGCTGGGTGCATCTAGAGCGGTTGTAGATGCGGGTTGGAGACCCCACGCTGAACAAGTTGGCCAGACTGGAAAAACAGTTGCTCCAAAGCTTTATATAGCAGTGGGGATTTCAGGAGCGGTCCAGCATCTAGCAGGAATGCGCACTTCTCAGACAATTGTCGCAATAAACAGAGATCCTGATGCTCCAATCTTTAGCGTAGCAGATTATGGGATTGTTGGAGATCTCTTTGAGGTGATTCCCCGGATGACTGATGCGATCAAGACACTCAATTCCTAGGATTGACAGGAGCTGTCTAAACTGCCGGACGCCTAAAGTGGTTGTTCGTAATTTAGCTTTCTGCTCCTGGTGTGTCAGAAAATAGAATCACGTCTACTGGATCTCCAGCAGTAATCTCAGTCTCGGTATCTGGTATTACCGCGAGTCCGTCAGCATCTGCTAGTGTTGTTATAAGACCTGAACCCTGCGTTCCCGTTATATGAGCTTTCGGGGGTACCGTAGAAGAATCTAGCCAGACTCGAAGGAAATGACTTAGCTCTCCAGGTCCCTTGAGAAGTTCAGCGGCTTGGCAGCGAATGGTGCGTCGGAAGATGTTTCTATGCCCGCCGATTGCGAGCAAAAACGGGCGTACGAAAAGTTCAAAGGTCACAAATGCGGAGGTGGGATTTCCTGGGAGGCTGAAGACTGGTTGATAGTTCTCTCCTCGAGGAAGTTTCCCAAACCCAAACGGGCTTCCGGGTCTTATGCGTACTCGCCAGAAATCTTGATCAAATCCGAATTCTTCTAAGATCGTTTTAACTAGGTCTGCCTCTCCCATCGAGGCACCACCAATAGTAACAAGGATATCAGCGTCAGCGGCTTCGGATATTCGAGTTCGTAGTGCTTCAGGATCATCCTTGGCGATTCCTAAAGGTACAGGTATGCTAGAAGCGCCTGTGACCGCAGCAGCAACCATAGGGCCGTTCGATTCTGGTACACCCATTCCCCTCTTAACATCTTCATATCTCTCTGGTGTGCGAAGCTCATCACCAGTCGGAAGAATGGCGACAGAAGGTCGCTTCATCACCAGAATTTTTTCCATACCAACTGCTGCCAGGAGCCCTACTATTGCTGGAGTTATAGTGACACCTGCTTCTAGTACATCCTCTCCGAGTCTCATGTCCTGTCCAGCAGGTCGGATATTTCTATTTCTATCGCGGTTCTTAAATACCCGCACTGTTCCTGGTGTATTTTCTGAATCAGTGTCCTCAACCCGCACAACTGAATCAGCTCCGGGTGGCACTGGAGCTCCAGTCATGATCCGTATTGCTTCGCCTTTTTCTACTTTCGAACCAGGCTGTTCCCCTGCATGAACCACGCTTTTCACAGATAATTCTACAGGCGTAGATGATCCGGCTCCTGCAATGTCATCTCCACGAACTGCGTATCCGTCCATCGCACTATTATCCCAAGGAGGCAATGTCGCTGGAGCGGATATCCTCTTGGCGAGTGCCCGACCTAGGCAGTCTTGGATTAGTACTTCCTCAGACAAAAGAGGTTTTACCGATGAAAGGATCATCTCTCGAGCCTGTTCCAAGGTTACCCAGTCTGCTGAGCGAACTTCGAAATGGGGCTTCTTGTCCTTCACGAGAGTCGGACTACCAGCGGAAGACAGCTGTCACACTGAATCCTAGACCTTGCACCCATTCTCCTTTTTCAACCCCTTCGAATCCACGCGCTTCATCACTGAAGCCCGGAGGCGTGCCTAGTCTAGACAGGAAAAAGAGTCCATCCCCGCGCAGTGCGATATCCTTACTCAAATACCAATGAGTACTCAGCCCGAGTGAGCCAACAAAACTCTTGCCCAACTCAAAACGATCTGCGGCATCTAAGGTTTCCTCAATCAGGCTCCTTTCAGCTGTATCAAATGTGATCCCGCCACCAAAAACCAGCGAAGGACTCAAGCCATGCCAAGTACGGTGGCCGGTTAAACTGAAACGAAGGCTAGCATCGATCTTAGCCATCATCACTTCAGCTGAACCTATTATGCGATCTCCTTCATCTCGTCCTGGGCTGATGATATCCCGGGCTCCTTCAACAACACCGATCGCTCCTTCCAATGATATTGGCCCACTCACGTGTACACCGTAACGACCTCCAAATAAAAGACCACCTTTAGGTCCGTAACCAAAACGTCCAGTTGAGAGTGTGATACGTCCCACGAATGGTCCTGCTTCCTGTGCCTTTTCCAAGAATTGGTAGACGGAAGGGATCGTTTGAGCTTCTCTCTTCCCTGGGATTAGTAAGGTGAATACTAGGAAGCCAAGGACGGATGCGCGAGCAAGTAAGGGCATCAAGGGGCCTTTATTGTCTCCTGGAGTTGAAGTTGCTGATAATCTTTTAAAACGTGAACAGATTCTAATAGCGATGACCTTGCAAGTTACGTGAACGCTCTTGTAACACCTTCGGACTACGATCGTTTCAGCTTTAGTCACCAACTTAGCAGATAGCACCTTCTCACCGTTAGGCCTCATCGCCAGGACATTCGTTCTACGAAGATTGTGTTAGCCTGACCAACGTCAGGCTCCCTAGGATAATCGCAGCTCCAAGTAACTGCATTATGCTGGGTATTTCCCCGAGCCAGATCCAAGCAGTAAAGAGCGCAGCTACAGGGACTAAGTTTGAGTACACTGCTGTTCTGGTATTACCGATGCGTTCAACCGCTCGGTACCAAAGGAGATAGGCGAGCCCAACACCTAGTAGTCCAGCGTATACGATACCAATCCAGGCCTGTGGCGTTAGCGTTGTTAAGTCTGTTCTCATTAGGTCCGGAAGGCCTAGTAAGAAAATGACTGGAGTAGCAACCCACAATGTCCAGGCAGTTACTCGAAGTGCCCCATAGTGGGTGACCGGATTCTTGCCGCCTACGGTGTACATCGCCCATAGGACGGAGGCAATCAAGATGAGGATATCGCCTCCTATACTCGCACTTGGACCAGCAAAAGTATCAACGTCACTACTGCTCCGAATTACCATGAATATTCCTACTAGGGTTCCTGCTATACCTATCACGACCCGAATACTTGGCTGTTCATCGCCTACAAGGCTTGAGAGTATAAGAGTCCAAACTGGTGCGCTGGCTAGTATTAAGCTCGCATTCCCTGCGAGAGTGGAGTCGAGTCCGTATATGAAGCAGAGTTGGTAGGCCACATTACCTAACAAGCCAAGTACGATTATGCGAACCATATCATCTGGGTCCGGGATTAATGGACCGTCGATTTTGCTGACTAGCACCCATAGTCCAATAGCTGCTATTGGGAAACGGAGTGCATTGAGTGCTAAAGGATCAAGCTCAAGCATCACAACTTTGAGTACAGAAAAGTTGACCCCCCAGATTAGAACAACAGCGAATAGTCCTAGGTCAGCGGCGATGTCCTTTCTGGAGATCTCCATCTAGATACCTCGGTCCCAATCTGGGCCGTTGTGGGAGACGAACCGAAGCCATTATCCTTAGGGTAGTGGCGCAGAAAAGTACTTGTAAGAACTCAAGTGTCCACATCCAGAGTTCTTTATGGTCCCGTATACCCATAACGATCTAGAGTAAGATGAGACAGTTTTCAGACCATACAGGAAGCCAGTGGGCGGCCAGTGTTCATCGAGCTGATGGGCCAGACTATAAGGGCCGGTTTTTCATGGTACTTGAGAATGATTCTGGTCGAGTGATATCCTTGGAAGATATCCGCTGGAATACCAAAGAAACTGCTTTAAGAACGCTTCAAACGATGTCAGATGTCGAGCTTCGGAGACGCCTCCGGTCGGCTGTTGGCTAGACTGCCGTAAGCTGTAAGAGGAACTCGCTAGTGCGTATACCTAGGATCATCGGCCCTATATTCATTATATCAGTACCTGCCACCGCTCTGCTGCGGAATCCTCAACCATTGCCCAGGTATAATTTGGTTTGGTTTAATCCTAGGGTTGGCTTGTAGTATCTCACCTAACGTAAGGCCGTAGCGATCGGCGATCTCAGAGAGATTGTCACCAGAATGCACTCGGTAACGTTCTGGATTACCAGTTGGATCGATTGCTCCAGATATCGGTCTATCGGTTACTGATTTGGATGTCTGGTTGGGATTGCGCTTGAACTCAGCTAGCCTTGCTCCTACTAGGTTTTCTACTCGTTTAGCGCGTGTATTTGATGGGGTCCCATTAATCAGGATTGAGAATGCCAGCCTCTCACCATCACGAGAAAGGACTATACCACTAAGTGCTGAGACACCCTCAATCGTTCCCGTCTTAGCGCGCAAATTACCAGCGGCGGCAGTTTGGTACATTCTTCGAAGTTCACGGCGGGTGCCTGCTTGTGGCAGTGAAGCCCAGTAATGATTCCAGGTTTCTGTCTCTCCCATCTTTTGCAGCACACTCACAAAAGTCGCTGCACTCGTCCGGTTCGCAGCTGCGAGGCCAGAACCATCGAGTTGAACCACACCTTCCATAGGTACACCTATTTCGGTCAATGCTGATGAAACAGCTCTAGCACTAGACTCTGAGTTCCCTAAACCTTCATGAGTGCGGCCAAGAGTGCGAAATACGAGTTCCGCAAAGAGATTGTTACTTCGCTTATTTATCACTGAAATATATTCGCTTAGCGGGGCCGAAGTATGTGTTGCCAAAATCCTAACCCGGCGACGTTCTTTATGAGTTGGAGAAGTGACTTTTACTAGAACAGATTTATTTGGAGACTCCACTACTCGAATGTCACCTAGAATTTGAATCCCGCGTTCTGATAACACATGGCGGAATACAGAAGCGGCGAAATGAGGAGGGGATGGCACAGTCATTTGGCGCCAGGAATCTCTTGCTCCAATCGCGATTCCTCCTTCGATCCGAATAGGATCTGAAGGCTGTTCACGCAAAATTGATAAATGTGGCCTTGTACCTCTTCGTGACGTTGTAGCGAGGTTTCTCACCTGCACGCCTGAATGTTCAGGTATGGTGTATACCTCTGGATGAAATCCTGGCTGGGTTGAAGGGGCAACTCGGAAGGACACTACGTTTTCGTTAAATGAAATAGCTGAAACAGCTGCTGCGAAGTGATCGTTTAGATCTTTGGGATCCCACGAATAAGGGCGGAGTGGACCTGAGAGATGAGAGGCATCGGCAACAAGGTCCCCTGTTACTGTCTTGATCCCAGAATTTTCTATCTGATCAGCAAGCGTCTCGAAGACCTGTTCTCTCTTCTCAAGAATGAGATCAGAGATGCCTGGATCTCCAGTGCCATAAAGTATAAGGTCACCTTCAAG
>Ga0310344_10002029_pt1 | contig 15319 bp, 10 predicted proteins | sample HC15DNA20200_MG_FD_203801 | JGI IMG/M metagenome (GOLD analysis project Ga0310344, IMG submission 203801) | Marine microbial communities from station ALOHA, North Pacific Subtropical Gyre - HC15-DNA-20-200_MG | ecosystem: Environmental > Aquatic > Marine > Oceanic | place: Pacific Ocean: North... | reverse complement strand
GGTTTGATTTCGACGAAGACAGCGATCTCGATCTCTACGTCTGCAACTACTCGGATTACGATGTCTATAATCCACAAAAATGCACTCATCCGGGAATCGGGGCAATTTACTGTGGACCAGACATTCTCCAGGGACAACGGGACACTTTATATCGCAATAACGGCGACGGCTCTTTCACCGACGTTACGCAACTGCTTGGCATAGCGAGAGACCAAAGCACCACCACTCTCGGTAAAGGCCTGGGAGTCGTAGCTGCTGATTTAAACCAAGACCAACATATCGATCTATTTGTCGCAAATGATACCTCCCTGAACTTTGTCTTCTTCGGAAACGGAAAAACATTAACAGACGGAACGGGAATCAGTGGCGCTGCGGTTAACGACCAGGGGGCCACCGAAGCATGTATGGGTGTCGATGCTGGAGATATTGACGGAGATGGAGATTTCGACCTGATCGTTACCAATCAATGGACTGAAAAAAACACGCTTTACCGTAACGAAAATGGCAATTTTCTTGATGCCACCTACGCTCACGGCCTGGGGCTGATCACAAAACCTGCGGTCGGCTGGGGCACAGCACTGATTGATCTCGACAATGACGGTGATCTGGACAACTTCGTTACAAACGGTCATTTCTATGACTGGAGGGACGAGCCTTTGAGACAAAAGCCCATGCTCTTCTCTAACTCCGGTAATGGAACATTCCAGTCCGTGTTATCACAAGCTGGCAGTTACTTTGATAATAACTGGATTGGCCGAGGTGCCGCGTTCGGAGACATCGACAATGATGGCGATATTGACATTACCATTAATCACTGGGGAGAACCTTGCGCCATTCTGCGCAATGACACACAGTCGGCAGCTGCATGGGTTCGTGTCCACCTGATTGGCACAGCCAGTAATCGTGACGCCGTGGGAACCACGCTTCGGTTACGTGCAGGAACCCGCACGTTCCATTATCAGCGCAAAGGCGGGGTCAGCTACCTGTCATCCAACGATCCCCGACTCCTAATCGGCCTTGGAGCAGTTGAGCTCGTGGACAGCTTGGAAATCCAATGGCCCAGCGGAACCGTCGACCGATTCCAAAATGTTGAAGTCGGCCACAGTTATCGGTTCATCGAAGGCTCCACCGAGAAACATTACCTCGACTGATCAGGCTACTCTCTATAATTGGATGCCATGTACACACGTTACAGCGAACGCCTGTTCGTTTTGGTTCAAGCAGTCACGGCTGATTTTGTACCGGAGGACAACGTGGTCGATTCACCCTCATTGGGTTGCTTCAATTCCATCTGGATAGCATCAAATACCTCTTGGCGATGAACCGGAATATCAACCGGAGCTTCGATACCAAGTCTTACCTTATCACCCCTTACATCAACAACCGTGATCGTGACATTGTCACTGATCACAATACTCTGATCGCGCTGTCGAGACAAAACCAACATAATGTCCTCGTTCCTTCCCCTCGATATCGGCACAACCCCTGCGTCACAATAACGCATTTTCGTGGCGTGTTAACTCACCTAGGTATTGCTTACCGTTGTTCAACGTTTGGTTATATTCGTCACCTACCTACTTACACCTATCTCCATCCGACACGAAAATCAGATCTAACAATAGGTCTGAACCATTGCCGGCGATGGGATCATCGTCATTCGATAATCCTTATCTTAAAAAAGCCTCCAACACCCGTCGCGCACCATGAAACTAAAATTAATGTTGTGATCGTTATTTGCTTTCCGACCGGTACGATTGGCCCCAGAGTAACCGGCCATAGCAGTAAAACGTGCATTGCGAACGTCCTAATCCACAGAATCACTAAAAATTGAAGTGATTTTGCATTCGGTCAGCCATTACTAAAGATTCGACAAACCGAACTTAATCGTTGTGTGATCGTTGACGCCGGGATCAAAGAACCCCTAGAATCGAAATAAACCTACTACCTGCGAAGATCCCCTTTCGTTACAGCAATTCACCGCAATCGTTTTTTTCTCCCAACCCCTGCTAAATGTTCTTTGCAACACACTTTGAGTAGATACACGCATGTGCGGAATATGTGGATATATACAAACCTCTGAACCGCCATCTCGCGATCAGATACATGCCATGATGACCCCTTTGCGACAAAGAGGGCCAGACGAACAAGGTAGTTACCTCGATACCCACGTTGCGTTAGGCCATCAACGCTTACGTATCATCGACTTGGAAACAGGAAACCAGCCACTTCACAATGAAAACGGCACCGTTCAAGTTGTCTTCAACGGCGAGATTTATAATTATCGGGAACTTCGAACAGATCTTCAAAAAAAGGGGCACCATTTCAATACACGTACGGATGGTGAAATTCTGGCTCACCTGTATGAAGAACGAGGCACCGATCTGGTTGACTCGCTTAATGGTATGTTTGCGTTCGCGATCTGGGACAAAAAAGAAGAGCGTTTATTCCTAGCCCGAGACCGAATGGGGCAAAAACCTCTTTTCTGGTCCAGGCTTCCACAAGGTGGTATTGCCTTCGCTTCCGAATTAAAAAGTCTTCTCCAACATCGTGAACTGGACCCTCAAATCGATTTGAACAGTCTTTCACGTTTTCTCCTGCACGGCTATATCCCCAGCCCCTGGTCTATTTTCCAAGATGTTTTCAAACTGGATCGTGCTGAATGTTTGATCTTCAAGAACAACATCATTCGAAAATGGCACTGGTGGCACCCTCCTGAAATCATGCCACAACCCCTTCCAACCCAAACCGAGGCTGCCGATATTTTATGGGGACACCTGACACGCGCGGTTACCCGTCGGATGGTCAGCGATGTTCCTTTGGGAGTCTTCCTGAGTGGTGGTATCGATTCCAGTATTCTAATCGCGTGCATGACCGATCAGTGCGAGGCTTCTCAAATCAAGACCTTCACTATTGGATTCGAAGACGGAAACTGTGACGAGTCATCCCAGGCAAGAATGGTGGCCGATCAGCTTGGGACAGAACACCACGAAACCCAGCTTGCCAGTCAAGACATGCTCAATCTGTTACCCAAAGTACTCGATTATCTTGACGAACCTTTTGGAGATGCGTCCGTCCTACCGACCTATCTCTTGAGCCAATTTGCAAGGCAGCATGTTACGGTAGCATTAGGAGGAGACGGAGGCGATGAACTTCTGGCTGGTTACCCTACCTTTACAGCAGATCGATGGATTAACCACTTGCAGAAAAATCACAAGTGGCTTCTCCATCTCATTCGAAGTTTAATAAAGCGTCTCCCTGTTAACCATCGTCATATGAGTTACAGCTTTCTGGCCCATCAGATAATTCGCGGTCTTGAAGTTCCTCGCCCCCTTGCACACCAAATATGGATGGGCGCCCTGTCCCCTGAGGAACAAGGCCATCTTCTTTCCCCAGAAGTACAACAGACACTGAACTCATTCGACCTCAGTCATGAACTACAGGATCGATTTTCTCAATGTCGTGGTTCAGATGATTTAGGCCGACTACTGGACTTCTATGCTCAAACGTATCTACAAGAAGGCGTTCTGGCAAAAGTCGATCGTGCAAGCATGGCTAACAGTCTGGAAGTTCGAAGCCCTTTTCTTGATACGGATGTCGTGGAATACTTGTCCTCTCTACCATCCCAGTACAAACTCTCTCTATTCCGATCAAAACGCATCCTGAAACGTGCGGCTAAAGGGCGAATTCCATCTCCTATCATTCGACGTGTCAAACATGGATTCGGCATTCCCCTGGCCCAATGGCTTGCCGGCCCCCTGGAACCCATGTTACGTGACTTGCTATCCCCTGATCGACTGACAAACCAGGGGCTGTTTGACTCTACGGTGGTCACCCGTTTACTCAACCAACACAGCCAACACCAGAAGAACCACGGCCGAGCGCTGTGGAATCTACTGATTTTTCAATCTTGGTACGACCGCTGGAAAGACTCGAACAGCCGACAGAAAACTCTTGACCAAAAACCCGCCATCACCACGGTCTCATCAACGCACAAACAACCCCGAGCCTCCTCCTCACCAATTCCCGCATAGACTGCAGACACCCGGTTTTCACGCAATGTGGTTGTGCCGCCCTGCACATGGATTCTTTATTACGAGTATCCTAGATGGGGCGCAAGCCAGCGTTCAGCCTCTTCAAGGGTCATTTCCTTACGGTGCGCATAGTCCTCAACTTGATCACGACCCAGTTTACCGACGTTGAAATATCGAGCCTGCGGATGACAAAAATACAATCCGCTAACACTTGCAGCAGGCCTCATGGCCAAGCTCTCGGTCAATTCGATTCCAATTAATTTCTGCACATTTAACAGATCGAAGATCGTATTTTTTTCAGTATGGTCCGGCTGGGAAGGGTAACCAGGTGCCGGTCGAATACCACGATACGCTTCGGCTATCAACGCTTCGTTAGTTAGTGACTCATCGTCACCACACCCCCATTGATCACGTACTTGTTTGTGCAATTTTTCTGCAAACGCCTCCACTAACCTATCTGCCAATGCCTTTACCATAATGGCACTGTAATCATCCTGATCTGTGTCAAACTGTACCGCCAGCTCATCGACTCCTAATCCAGCCGTGACAGCAAAGGCCCCGACATAATCGACCCTTCCACAATGAATCGGTGCGACATAGTCAGCCAGACATCGGAAGTCATTGCGCCCCCTCTGAACGACCTGTTGCCGTAACCCCTCCAATCGGGCCAGTGGCTGCTGACAGGCTTCATCCTCAAACACCACAATGCTGTCACCATCGCTTCCTGCGGGCCAAAGTCCATAGACACCAGAGGCTCGGATTAGATTCTCATCCACTATTTTTTTCAACAGTGAGCACGCATTATTAAACAACTCTCGAGCCGGATCTCCAAGTAACGGATGCTCGAATATTTGAGGATATTTTCCAGGCAATTCCCAAGCTAGAAAGAACGGTGTCCAGTCAATGAAATCCACCAGTTCAGAAAGGTTCTGGTGGGTAATGACCTGAATCCCGAGTTCCGTCGGCCTTGGTATATCAACACTCTTCCAATCGGTCTTCAATCCTCGGTTTTTTGCCTCAGCATACGGAAGGATCGTGACTTTTCTTTTTTCAAAAGATTCAACAAGTCTTCTCTGTTGATCGCGATTCTTCTCGTCGAATTGATTTCGCTTATCACCAAGTAATTGATCTACAACCCCAACACTGCGTGATGCATCCAGTACATGCACCGTAGGACAATTATATTGAGGAGCAATCTTGACCGCTGTATGACGAGCACTTGTCGTGGCACCACCGATCAACAATGGCACCGTAAATCCTCTGCGTTTCATTTCTTTGGCAACGTGAACCATTTCATCAAGACTTGGTGTGATCAATCCGGAAATCCCAATGATGTCCACATTTTGCTCGAGTGCCGTTTCCAGAATCTCTTCACAGGATACCATCACCCCTAGGTTGATTACCTCGTAGTTATTACACCCCAGTACAACACCCACTATATTTTTTCCAATATCATGCACATCGCCTTTAACGGTTGCGAGCAGGATTTTTGCTCTCGCATCCTGGTCTTCCAATCCTAAGGTGATTTTCTCCTGCTCCATGTAAGGCATTAAGTAAGCAACCGCTTTTTTCATAACACGTGCACTCTTGACAACCTGTGGCAAGAACATCTTGCCCTCTCCGAAGAGATCTCCTACGACACTCATCCCATCCATCAGAGGACCTTCGATCACACCCAATGCCCGCTCAAATTGGTGACGAGCTTCTTCAACATCTTCATCAACAAATTTGTCAATCCCCTTGATCAATGCATGGCTGAGACGACGATTAACATCAGCCTCACGCCATGAAAGATCTTCCACGGGTACGTTTCTGCTGTCATCTTTGACCGTTTCAGCTAATTTGAGCAGTCGATCCGTTGCATCTGCACGACGACACAACAGCACATCTTCAACATGATCAAGCAGGTCCTTGGGAATCTCCTCGTACACTTCCAGTTGTCCGGCATTCACAATCCCCATGTCCAATCCCGCTTTAATCGCGTGAAACAGAAACGCCGAATGCATCGCTTCACGTACGCGATTATTGCCACGAAAAGAAAACGAGATATTACTGATGCCTCCGGATACCTTGACTCCGGGACATTGTTGTTTAATCAGCCTGGTGGCTTCAATAAAATTCAGAGCGTAACGGTCATGCTCATCCATTCCTGTGGCGACGGTCAGGATATTGGGATCAAATATAATATCCTCAGGTAGAAAATTGATCTTTTGTGTCAGCAGATCATGGGCGCGTTTACAAATTCGAACTTTCTCATCGGTCTCGGCCGCCTGCCCACCTTCGTCAAAGGCCATCACAACTACGGCTGCACCATACTGACGGATCCGCGCCGCACGACTGAGAAAAATCGATTCTCCATCCTTTAGACTTATAGAGTTTACAATCCCTTTTCCCTGCAGGCAGCGAAGCCCTGCTTCAATCACGCTCCATCTGGAACTGTCAATCATGATGGGTACACGAGCGATGTCTGGTTCTGCAGCCAGGAGATTTAGATAACGCGTCATGGCCACTTCACCGTCAAGCAAAGCATCGTCCATATTGACATCAATAACCGCGGCACCGCCAAGTACCTGTTGACGGGCAACCTCAACGGCTTCTTCGTACTCATCATTGCGAATTAAACGTGCAAATCGACGGGATCCCGTCACATTGGTACGCTCACCGATCATCAGAAAGTTACTCTCGGGACGAAGAGTAAATGACTCCTGACCGCTCAGCCTGGTGAATGGCTCAGGTGTCACAGGCGCCCGAGGCACAGCCCCTTCCACCAAAGATGCGAAACGGGCAATATAATCCGGTGTTGTTCCACAACATCCGCCGAGGATGTTTAGCCATCGGTTATCGACCCACTCCCGCATGACCTCCACCATTTCATCCGGAGTTTGATCAAATCCACCGAACTCGTTGGGTAGCCCCGCATTCGGATGACAGCTGATGCGGACACTGGCAATCCGTGACAGTTCCTCTAAATACGGACGCATCTTTTCAGGGCCCAAGGCGCAATTAATACCAACACTGAGTAAAGGGAAATGGGAAACGGAATTCCAGAATGCTTCAATGGTCTGCCCGCTCAGGGTGCGCCCGGCCTCATCGGTAATCGTAACCGAAGCCATAACCGGGATCTCCGTATCATGGTTTTCAAAATACTGTCTGATCGCAAACAGACAGGCTTTAAGGTTGAGCGTGTCGAACGTCGTTTCCGGAAACAGAATATCAACCCCAGCTTCCATCAACGCCTCAACTTGCGCGTAATAGGACTCTACGTGTCCCTCAAAATCAATTTCTCGATAACCTGGATCTTCAACCCGTGGAGACATCGATGCTGTCTTGGTCGTGGGACCAATGGATCCCGCAACAAATCGTGGTTTTCCTGGATTCTGCCCAGTAAATTCGTCCGCAACCTGTCTCGCACAACACACGGCCGACACGTTTAGTTCCCTGCAAAGATCCTGCAGTTCGAATTCAGCCATACTTATCGGCGTGGCACCAAAGGTATTGGTAGTAATGATATCCGCGCCTGCACTGAGAAATTGACGGTGAATATCCATCAGTACTTCAGGCTGCGTCAGAGTAAGAATATCAACAAAATTTTTGAGATCCTTATGGTGACTTTTGAACCTTGCTCCACGAATCGATTCTTCTTTCATACCAAGCGAGAAAACTGTCGTTCCCATTGCGCCATCCAACACAAGAATACGTTCGCTGAGTAATTGCTCGAGCAGCCGCATTCTGGATTCAACAAGCGTAGTCATATTAAGGCAACTTCTCTTGATTCAGGGATCTTTGATTAAAGCCGGAAACTTGTTTCAGGATGGATGTGGAACCGTAAATCCTTCACGGTTGAATGCCTCATTTACAGATATTGGTGATCTGCGAGTATCTCACAACAGATAATTACCATCAAACCCCATATTCCTCTCCATTCCCGTCCGGCAATCGCGGCAGCATAAACACCCACACCCCCTTACCATAACAACCCCGATAATCCCTACAATCTCTCATGTCCGGGAGCTCATATTCCGATATTGAAGATTCCAGCCCGAAACAACCAGATTATAACTGTTTCAAAAGAACACCCTTATCTATCAAACTCTGAGTCTGTTTTGCAGACCTTGCTAATGGATATTCTTCATGGACCAAAATTATCACTCAAATCCGTCCAGTGCATCGCTTTTTCGGGTCCTGGTTTTATGTATTGTCGGCGGGATCGTGGTATCTCTCGGTCTTGTTTTTCCCCAGTTAAATCCGTTTCACTTTGAAGCATCTGCTCCGGAAACAAATCCCCTCATTTCAAGTCCTGTAAACGGAACTGACTCGTCCTATTTAAAAACCGAGTCACCTACAGCGCCGGAACTGGTTCCTTTATTGGACGCACGCCCCAGAGTTGTCTCTGATGATCTAGGCGCCCCTCTTTTTCCGATCCGTGCGGCCAGACTGACGGGCACGATTGAACCATCACATAAAACGGGGACCTTGTGACATCACACCACCGAGCATTCGCTGAACCGCTCCTTCACCCCCAACCGCCCGAACAGGAGAACTTGGGGCCCCGTCCTGATGCAGCGATTAGATATGACTGCATGACACCTGCGTCCAGTCATATTTATTTCACCTCACTTAATGAACTGCAATGGCCGCCGTTAATCGAGCAGATACTCACGGTTGCTTCCAGCGAGCTCACCGGTCTTTGCAAGCGTCTTACTGAACATAGTTATTCAATAGACGAAAACCATATTGCTTTTACCAGTCAACATCCTGGTGAAGGTCGTACAACCCTCGCCATGACATTGACACATGCTCTAACTCGGGAACATGACTTCCACATCTTGATTATTGAACCACCTGATAATGCCAGCTCTTTTCTGACATCTGTAACTCCGAAGCAACACTTTTTTTCCCATTCGTCTCAAAAAGTGTCACCTCACATAGATTTGATCGTCACCCCTTCTCTGGTCATTGCCAGAACCAATGAAATCGCACACCTAGAACAGGACGCTACCTGGCATTGTCTGGAATATCTATTCGGTCCCCTATCGCAACGATTTGACCTGATTCTAAGTGATATGGGACCTCTGCAAAAACAACCGTGCCCTCAGATGTTGTCTCGAGCTCCTTCCTGTTGTCTCTGGATTCACAATTCGAGCCAAACACCGGAAAGGGATCTACAACCCGATCAACAGTGGCTCCAAAAAACCGGCATTCCCATACTTGGAATCGTCGAAAACCGTATTCCGCACCATTTGTATTCTCAAACAGTCTCTGCGAACATTTCAGCACCGAACCATTTTCTGGATACGGCACAAAAACAAGCCGTTCCACCCACCCATCTGTTAAGACAACGCTCATACCAGAAGAATCGTTCCGAAACATAGATTCCTGTTAGAAAGATAGTTCGTGTCCTCTCACGTTGACATCTCCCTTCCACAGGATCCTGATATACGAAAGATTCCTTATTTCAGCATGTTTCCCTGGGTCTTCTCAACTACGTGTACTTGAAACCGACGATTCAATATTGACTCATGTTCAGTAGCTCGGAGAACTATGCTTGTGACGCTCCCGATGACCAACACCCACCCTTTCCACGTTGTGAACTCATGACCGATCCAAAACCAAATAACCCCATCAAACGAAGAGCACTTTTGAAGGGCGCTGCTGCGATTTCACTCGGAGCGACCTCCCCTCCTCTGACGCAGGCTAAGAAACGGACCAACCCTCCCCTGCTCCACAGTCACCTGGTTAAAGATGAAAACCAGAAACCTGGCGCTCGTGACTGGCAACTGACGCGAATTCGAATGGATACCGATAACATCCATTCTGGATTCCGCTCTCCATGGATTGAAGGCTATTGTTCACGGCAAAGTGTCGCAGCCGGTGAAAAGCTTGACATCATGGTGTCAACACGTCCCCAACAGGACTTCATAATTGAGATTTTTCGAACCGGTTATTATCAGGGGCATGGGGCTCGATTGATGAAAACGCTCGGCCCTTTTGCGGGAAGGCCACAAGAGACACCGCCGGTTGGAAAGAAAAACATACGAGAGTGCCGCTGGGAACCGTCTACCTCCATTACAATTCCTGAAGATTGGCCCAGTGGTGTATACCTTGGTCGACTATCAACACTCTCAGATCAAAGTGGGGTGGGGTACTGGCAAAGCTATATCATATTTATCGTCCGTGACAATCGTCCCGCTGACATTCTGTTCCAATGCTCTGACAACACCTGGCAAGCTTACAACCGCTGGCCGGACATATTCTCACTTTATACTCATCCCGATGGCCACCTTGGTCCATGGGCAGATGTGAGCTTCAATCGTCCGTACGCTAAATATGCACAAATCTTTGACAATCCACAATCCGTTGGATCGGGCGAATGGCTGTGCTTCGAATTTCCTTTCTCTTATTGGTTGGAACAGCACGGATACGACGTTACCTATTGCTCCAACAGCGACATGGTCACACCTGAACGTGGCATGCAATGCAAAACGTTCCTCAGCGTTGGCCACGATGAGTATTGGGACATGCGTCAATATAAGAGCGTGCTTGCCATGCGTGATGCTGGAGTCAATCTACTGTTCTTCTCCGGAAATTCAGTTTGCTGGATCTCTCCATTTAGCAACGGTTTCGACGGTACCAGAAACCGAATCATTTATCGGGCCGGACCATTTGGAGCGGATTACAAATATGCTGCTGGCCGAGAAAAGAACTTCGGCCCCTTTCCTCAGCGTGGACCAGATGAAGGTTATTTAATGGGGGCACGTAATGTAGAGCCTGTTAACGGCGGAGGAGATTGGACTGTTTCCAACGCAGACCACTGGATATTTAATAACACGGGAATGAAAAATGGTGACCGCATCCCAGGTCTGATCGGTTGGGAATTCCATGGCGATCCCCCCTCGGACATCGCTGGACTGGAAGTCGTAGCGGAGGGCAACGCACTGCACAATGGCGTTCAGCCACAACATTGGACCGCCACGTTATACCCTGGCCCCAAAGGCAACTTTGTTTTCAACGCAGCCACTATTTTCTGGGCCCAGGGCCTCTCCAGCCCACCTGGTCATATGCTTCCCTGGACGCACTGGTCTCGCCCGCACGGCCCTGATTCTCGGGTGCAACAGATCACGGCTAATCTATTACCGTAGGGTATCGGGGCTTCCGCAACACGAAGGGCTCGTTTCTCAACGTACCGCTTCCAAACATCTCCATATCCAGTTAATTGATAACGTAAACACCCGTCAGAAAGTAGTGAAGCGACTTCCGCAAAGGGGATGCTATGTTTCACTCCGTACTCGATTCACATGAATAGCACTCCGCACATAATCGGCCAGCCCTCATTCGTATTTGTCGTAATTACATCTGAACCGGGAATCACTGGCATCCAGTTTCCTCAGACCAGCATGCAAAGTGTGATAGCATTCGTAAAACCAACGATTGACGTATAATCGATACGGCTCGAATAAATCCATAACCGTGATCGAACTTGGTTTGGTTTCAGCTCTCAACCCTCTCGCGAATGCCTTTGTGATGGACTCCCCCTCTTGCATGACATTCTTCCATCAATTCCTGCTGTACTGTCCCCTACGTCGATGCACCTTCCCTCAGACAGGATTTTCTCCCCAAAGTTCCCGGACTTCTTCATACTCCTCCGGGAAGAAATCACTGTCTGAATCACTCATTTCTTATTCCGTGATCTCGAAGTATTTCTACATTCAGAGCAAGAACGCCACTGTACATGCGCACTTGTCAACCATACTTACCGTTCCTCCCATCATCAAAACATTCCTAAAATTATGACGAATATGATATCGAGAGAGATAGAAGCCAAGATGGATATGCTAAGAAATCATTTTCGTTTGATAAAAGATATGTTTGGAGGGATCCCTCTGTTAACACCCTCCTATTCACCCGAGCGAATTCTGGTTCTGACTGGTCGCAATACCATGGTTGCCGATTCCATGGCTCTCTTGACTCTTGTAACCGGTACTTTCCCTATCTTCATAACAACCTACCCCGTCTACCTTAAAATCGTCGGAAACCAGACATTCGGTACTGATTTACGCAACCCCGATACAAAACAGCACAATTCCTGTCGTTGAGTTTTGACCACCGGCTGCCTGTAACGTATATACACTACACGGGCACCCATTCCCCCCAGTTTTCCTGTTCAGAACGATCCGCATCAAGCGGGGCACATTGCACGAAGAAATAAATCAACCAGAAGATTAATGGGTTGAAGTGATTCAAGACACATGGCACCAGGGAGCAACAATCTAATGTCACAAGGTTCGATCTTGTTGGTCGATGACGATCAATCTGCATTAAGCTCAATGCGTGATTATCTAAACGATGAAAACTTTTCAGTGACCGCAGTAACAGACTACACGACTGCTATAGGATCGATCAGACGTCAGCCCCCAGATATCGTCATTACGGATGTCGAACTCGGCGATCAGGATGGTTTTGACCTACTTAAATGGTGTCAAAATAACGACGTTAAAAGCCCTGTCATACTTTTAACAGGATTTGGAACCATTGAAGGTGCTGTTGAAGCGATGCGACTCGGTGCAGTCGATTATCTCACCAAGCCTTTTTCAGGTGAAATGCTCACCTCTATTCTTAAACGTGCATTATCAAAAAAGGAAGCATCTGGAAAATCGATCCCCCTACCTTCCACCTCCCCAGACACCACAGTCTCACCCAGTAAGTCACTAATCGGTCTCGATCAAAAGATGGTAGAAATTTTTGATCTCATCAGGAGCGTATCTGACACGCGTAGTACCGTTCTTATTACCGGTGAAAGCGGAACTGGAAAATCTTTATGTGCACGAGCGATTCATCAGGCTAGCAGTCGTTCTGCTGGACCATTTGTCGAAGTCGCTTGTGGTGCTATTCCGGAGACCTTGCTTGAAAGCGAACTATTCGGACATAGCGCCGGAAGCTTTACCGGAGCTATTGCTGACCGAGAAGGAAAGTTTCAGCAAGCAGACGGAGGCACTATATTCCTTGATGAAATTGCAACGGCCAGTCCAGCGCTTCAAGTGAAATTGTTGAGAGTGCTCCAAAACATGGAATTTGAACCTGTTGGTAGCACCAAAACCCGGCAAGTCAATGCCCGCGTGATTCTTGCAACGAATGAAGATCTTAAAAAACGAGTTATGGAAGGAACTTTTCGACAAGACCTTTTCTACCGGATTAATGTCGTCACCCTGGAAGTCCCGCCATTAAGAGAACGACTGGAAGACATCGCGAGTCTCACTGATTTCTTTCTGGAAAAATTTAAAGACCAAACCGGCAAACCGGTACAGTCTTTCTCAGACCAGGCTCTCGCGGCACTGGAAAAGTATCTCTGGCCTGGTAATGTCCGAGAGCTGGAAAATGTAATAGAACGGGCAGTCGTGCTAGGTAAGTCCGACATTCTCGGAGTCAATGATCTACCCTCCCACCTTCTGGACCCATCTCTTTGGCAATCAGAATCCTATGCAGACCGGACACTCAAGCAGGCGCTTACCAATCCCGAACGAAAAATTATTCTTGAGGCCCTAGAATCTCATAACTGGAATCGACAGAAAACAGCCGCCTTTCTTGGCATTAATCGTACCACGTTATACAAAAAAATAAGAAAACTAGGTCTGGAACAAAGTAACTGCAAAATCATGTGATACCAGTGTCCTAGCCGACACTTTTCACTTCTGACGTTTTTAGTTTTTTACATCGTGACACCGAACCTGATCGGAACACTGTAATCCAACAGGCGTCTTTCAGGTGACTATCCCATTCGGAACGGGAAGAAGCCGTTCAGAGCAGAACACACCAATTATCCATTCTGTTCTTCCCCGTTGCAGACAGCCGATAATTGAAGTGCATTCCTCGTTTCGCGTGTCGTTTCCGGTTGCCTATCTGCACGCCTTGTATGATTGACTAACGGTCCTTATGATGATCAACTTCGTCCCAAGTTCAGAAACTGTATCATCTTGCTGTAGAACACACGGGAACCGGCTCTATGGGGTTACTCGACAGACTAAAACAAGGCTTGCAAAAGACCAAGCAGGTTCTATTTACCGATGTTCGCGATCTGATGAAACCCGGTCGCCTGGTTGATCAAAACTATCTGGATGAATGGGAACAGCGCATGATCCGCACGGACATGGGGATAGGCCCCACTGACGAGATCATTGGTGAAATCCGGGAACAATACTGGTCACGTGTTGTGGATGACGGTTTGGATGAACTGATTAAGAACAAACTCATTGAACTGCTTCAACAGGACGATGCTCCCCTTCAAATTAACCCTGATGGACCGACCGTTCTGATGGTTGTGGGAGTAAATGGATCCGGTAAAACAACGTCCATAGCCAAGCTGGCAAACCGATTTAAGACCGAAGGTAAAAGCGTCCTGCTGGGGGCAGGAGACACCTTCCGAGCCGCTGCAGTGGAACAATTGAAGATATGGTCTGAACGCATTGGCTGCGATATTGTAACTGGCCAACCGGGAACTGATCCTGCAAGCGTAGCCCATCTAGCCTGCGAAAAAGCGATCAAAGAAAATTTCGATATCTGCATCGTAGATACAGCCGGCAGACTCCAGACTCAACAGAATTTGATGGCAGAATTGTCCAAGATTCAGAGGGTTATAAGCAAACTTATTCCAAATGCTCCTCAGGAAGTCTTACTTGTGATCGACGGAACAACCGGTCAAAATGGAATTAGTCAGGCACAACACTTCACAGATGCCGTCGCCTGTTCAGGCATTCTGTTAGCCAAGCTAGATGGAACGGCTAAAGGGGGAGTCATAGTAGCCATTAAACAATCCATGGAACTCCCGGTTAAATTTGTCGGACTTGGAGAACAGGTTGACGATATCGAAAGTTTTGAACCTGCTTCTTTTGTGGAAGCCCTTTTTCAGTAGTCAAACCGACTAAGACGCAGCCAAATACATCCTGCGTCCCCCTTCGAGACCACGCACTCGTGCACGGAACATCCTCTACCTCTACTACTGTGTTTCAGCAAGGCATCTCCGGTCGTGACCGAACCGGCCACGACTTGATCGCTGTTATGCTTTGGAGCGTTGCGATTGCACTGTTCTTCCTGCCGGTACTCTCGGGAAGTCGTGTCCTTTTCTATTTCGATATTACTGAGCTTAATTATCCTTATCGCGCTTACTTCGGACAGCAGATTCAAGCAGGACAGTTCTCTCTTTGGTGCCCACACCTCTACAGCGGCTTTCCTCTTTTTGCAGAAAGCCAGACAGGTCACCTCTATCCATTGAAATTTCTGTTTTATTCATGGATGCC
>Ga0310344_10002027_pt1 | contig 15321 bp, 18 predicted proteins | sample HC15DNA20200_MG_FD_203801 | JGI IMG/M metagenome (GOLD analysis project Ga0310344, IMG submission 203801) | Marine microbial communities from station ALOHA, North Pacific Subtropical Gyre - HC15-DNA-20-200_MG | ecosystem: Environmental > Aquatic > Marine > Oceanic | place: Pacific Ocean: North... | reverse complement strand
TTCCCGTTATAAAGTCTGCTATAAATGTAACTTTCACTTCCATATCAATGCAAGAGAAAGACTTGTTTCTTTGATAGATAGAGGAACTTTTAAAGAGTATTTTAATGATGTGACTTCCCTAAACCCTGTCGAGAAAACTTCAGGAGCACAATATAAATCTCGTATAAAAAAAGATAGGCTAAGAACTGGACTTAGTGAAGCAATAGTCACAGGAACATGTACTATAGGCGGGTCTCCCACTGTAATTATGGTCTTAGATTTTGGATTCCTAGGCGGAAGTATGGGATTGGTTGTAGGTGAAAAAGTTGCATTATCTCTTGAATTAGCAGAAAAACGAAGAATGCCTGTTTTATGTGTTATTACGAGTGGAGGATCAAGAATTCAAGAGGGAGTTTTGTCTTTGATGCAAATGGCCAAAACTGTAGTGGCATTAGATAATTTACATAAAAAAGGGCTCCCAATAATTTCAATTTTAGGTAATCCTTCTACAGGACAAGTGATCGCAAGTTTTGTTTCTTTATCAGATATTATTATTGCGGAACCTGGAGCCCATATAGGTTATGCTCCCTACAGAAGTATCAAAGAAGTTAGCGGTGAAATTGAACCATCTAAATACACCTCAGAAATATATCAGAAACATGGACTAATAGACAGAGTTGTATCTAGACAGAACATTAATAGAGAAACATCAACATTGCTTGATCTTTTAAGTCCAAAATTTAACCTAGAAATTTTGAAAACTACTAACATTCCTGAAACATCCCTTTTACCCTTAAAACCTTGGGAAATGGTCCAACTAGCTAGAAATATAAATAGGCCACAATCTAGATATTATATATCAGAAATTTTTGCGAACTTTATAGAACTTCATGGTGACAGATTAATGTCTGATGATCCTTCAATTATAATAGGATTAGCAAGACTAGCGGGGGAATCTGTGATGGTAATAGCTCAACAAAAAACTGTGGAAAAAATAAATAAATCTTCCAATAAAAAATCTCAAAAAGTTAAAATTAAACCTGAAGGATTTAGAAAGGCAAAAAGAGCTATTGAATTAGCTGAAAGATTCGGATTACCTATAATTAGTCTAGTTGATTCATTAGGTCCTGAATTAAGCTTACAAGCTGAATATAAAGGACTTGCAAATTCTATATCTGAATTAATCTCTTCTATGACAAAAGTAGAAGTAGCTACAATTTCTGTAATAATAGGTGAAGGGGGAAGTGAAACAGGGTTATCTTTCTCGGTATCTGACAGAACATTAATGATGCAAAATGCAATTTTTACACCAATTAGTCCTGAAGATGCTGCTAGATCACAATTAAAAGATTCAGGAAAAATCAAAGATGTTGTTTCTACACTAAAATTAACTTCTACTGATTGTCTTCAAATGGGAATAATTGATTATATAGTTCCTGAACCAGTAGGAGGAGCACATTCCTCACCTCAAGAAGCTGCAAGATTATTAAAAATAGAGCTCATGAAAGAGTTAGGTTCTTTAAAAAAAATCTATCCTAGAACTCTAAGTAGAAGAAGAAAAAAGAAATTTAGACAAATGGGAGAATATAGTAATAAATTTAGATCTACACTAAAATCAGAATTAAAAATTTGGCAATCAGCTTTCACTGCAGGTGTAAGAGCTCTAAAAAAATGATCTATGAGAAAATTTCAATAACGCTTCTTCTACACCATCACTGTTAACATCTTTGACAACATATCTAGCTACATCTTTTACTTCAATCGGAGCATTTTCCATTGCAACACTAATACCTACCTCTTTTAACATTTCTAAATCATTATAACTATCGCCAATTGCCATAACTTTAGATTTATTTAATGAATAAAATCTACAAAAATGATTAACGGCAACACCTTTACTAACATGAGAATGATTAATATTCACATAATATCTTTCTCTGTTAGAGTCACTAGAAATATTAACTCTTAATCCTAATTCTTCAGAATATTCTGAACTAAAAGCTTTAGCATCTTCAAATTCTTCTAAGCAAATAACTATTGTGGAAATATCAAATGAATCTACATTTACTAAAGAATTAAATGTTTTATCATTAGTAGTAGCAAGAAATTTTAATTTTTTCTCCAAAATTTTAGAAAATATATTTTTAACTAAACCTTCTTCAATGCTAACCGAAATAATAGTATCTCCATTTTTATTATCTATAACTCGAGCTCCATTATCAGAAAATTGTATATAATTTAAAGATAATTCATTCGCAAATTTTTTTACTTCTCGTGATTCTCTGCCAGAAATAATAGATACAGGAATTTGTTCTGCAAAATCTTTAACTAAATTTTTCACACTTAGTGATATTTTATCATCTTGGTTTATTAGAGTTCCATCAAGATCTAAAAGTAATCCATGAATCATAAATATCTCCTTCTTATAATTACAAAATTTTTGTCTTATGATATTTTAATATTCATTAGAATATAAAGTATAAAGATTTAAACATTATAGAAGTTGGATATATTTATGGATGATTTTCTAATCATTGACAATAAAAAATTTCATTCTAGATTATTGACAGGAACTGGAAGACATAAAAGCGCTAAAGAATTAATTCAAAGTATTGAAAATTCACAAACTGAAATAATTACAGTTGCTATAAGAAGAATTAATCTTGAAGCTAAAAAAGAAGAAAATATTCTAGAAATAATCAAATCAAAAAATCTTACTATATTACCAAATACGGCAGGATGCACTAATTCTAAAGATGCCGTTTTCACTGCAGAACTTGCTAGAGAATTGACTGAAACTGATTGGATAAAACTAGAAGTTATTCCTGATTCCAAATACCTTCTCCCTGACCCTGTCGGAACTTTAAAAGCTGCTGAAGATCTAATTAAAAAAGGATTTAAGGTATTACCCTATATTTCTGCTGATCCTGTATTAGCTCTAGAATTAGAAAAAATAGGATGTGTGACAGTAATGCCATTAGGCTCTCCAATAGGATCTGGGCAAGGCATTCATACATTAGAATCCATAAAAATTATTATAGATCAGTCTAAAGTACCTGTAATAGTAGATGCAGGGATAGGTGTTCCATCTGATGCTGCTCTTGTTATGGAAGCAGGCGCAGATGCAGTTCTAATAAATACAGCTATAGCACAAGCTGAAAACCCTGGAATAATGGCATCAGCATTTAGATTAGGTGTACAATCAGGAAGACAAGCTTTTCTTGCAGGAAGAATACCTAAAAAAAGTATTGCAGTAGCTAGTTCTCCTCCTAAAGAATAGTTAACTGATTTTCAAAAAAATGTTAAAACGAAAGAATTTTCCAAATAAAATTTTGTGCTTAATCACAGACACAAAAATCAAAAATCAAAAGGAAACTTTAAATATAATAGAAAATTCTGTTTCCAGTGGATTCAACATGATTCAATTAAGAGAAAAACATATGTCTTCTTTAGAATTATTAGATTTTGGAAGAAAAATTCAAAAGATTATAAATAATAGAGCATTATTCATTATTAATGATCGTGTAGATATAGCTATGGCATTAAAAAGTGATGGAATACATTTAGGAGAAAAATCTATTCCTATAAATTTAGTTAAAAATCTTCTAGGAAAAGAATTTCTTATTGGAAAATCTATTCATCAAGTTGATTCAAGTTTATCAATATATGAATCATTAATTAATTATTGGATTTTAGGACCAATTTATAAAACTTTAAGTCATCCAAATAGCAAACCTATAGGTTTAACTCCAATTTCAGAATTAAAAAAAATAAGTAAAACACCTATAATTGGAATAGGAGGAATTAATGAAAATAATTCAAAAGATGTCATCAAAAAAGGATGTTCAGGAGTAGCTGTGAAAAGATACATATTAGAATCACAAAAAATTCATGATGATACAAAGCTTATTATGAAATCCATAACTTAAAAAATGAAAACTTTATACTTAAATGGAGTTAAAATATCTATTGAAAAAGAAATAGACATTACAACTTTTCTAAAAAATCAAAACTTATCTCAAAAAAAAATTGCTATTGCAGTTAACGGTTCGATAATTCCTAAAAAAGAATATCAAAAAATTATTCTTAAGGAAGGAGATAAAATAGAAATAGTACAGGCTGTAGGAGGAGGAAACTAATCACTAAAAATTATAATTTAAATTTTATCATAGAAGACATCTCTTCCTACCATGTGGTTATGAATTCATCTCCAAGTTATTGGGAAGAAACTGATTCTCATAAAATCGTAAAAACTACTGACAGATTCGAATTAAGAGAAGGTTGGCAAACTGTTTATGCAAGAAAACCAGAATGCTTATTAGTAAAGATTACATTAAAAAATGGACTTATAGGATGGGGAGAAGCAAACGTCCCTATAGGTCCTGAAATAGTAAAATTAATAATTTCCAATATTATTACACCCCTAGTAAAGAAAGAAAAATTCATCAATCCTAATCAAATGTGGCAATTTCTTTATGATATTCAAAGAGGTAGAGGTTACCATTCAGGCTATTACCTTGATGCTTTAGCAGCACTAGATATTGCAGTTTGGGATGCTCTTTCAAAATTTCATGAAATCCCTTTAGGAAAACTTTTAAAAAAGAAACCTCTCGCTAAAATACCAGTATATTTATCGGGCTTAAGACAAAAAAATTTAAAAGAAAAAATTTCTCATCTTAAACTATGGGCAAATAAAGACTTAAAAGGAGTCAAATTATTTCTTCCTGCTAATAACACAGAAATAGAAAATGAACTCTCAAAAATTCAAAGTGAAGTTCAGGAAATAAATAATTGGATGGTAGATCTTCTTTGGATGTCAGATTTAAAATCAACTATTGAATTAAAGAACAGTCTAGAAAATTTTAAAGTAAAATTTTTAGAATGTCCTTTACAACCTGAAAATATTGAAGATCATAAGATGCTAGTTTCTAAACCTGGAGTTCCAATTGCTCTGGGAGAACATTTTAGGACTCATTATCAAATATCACCATGGCTAAAAAAACAAGCTTTAAATGTTCTGCAACCTGACATCGGAAGAACAGGAATTTCCAATGCCTTAATTCAATTAAAATTATGTAAAAAATACAATGTTCAAGTTACCCCTCACATGGGAATGGGAAGTCCGATTTTCCAAGCTGCCACTTTACATTTTTCTTCTATTTGTGAAAATAATTATTTACAAGAATATCAAGCTGGATTAGCAAACAATCTCCATGAATTAGTAAAAACCTCTTGGTCATATAAAAAAGGATATATTCATATGCCTAAAAAATTTGGATTAGGAGTTGAAGTAGATGAACAAAAAATCATTGAAAATTCAGTAAATTAAGAATTGTAAGTAAAGAATTATAAAATATTTTATAATTGAAAAATGAATGATAATCAAATAATTTATTTAAATAAATTAGGCAAAGATGTTAAAGTATTAAACTTAAAAACGCCTTCTATTGAATCAGTTGAATATGCAAAAATAAAAGGGTTTAATGCAATTCACCTAGACGCTGAACATGGCTCTTTCAATGTAGTTTCTTTAGAAAATATTTGTCGCCTTGCAATAGGAATGGGTTTAACTGTAACTGCAAGAGTCCACGAAATATCTAGCCCAAATATCAATCTGTTCCTAGATAGAGGTGTTCAAGGGATAGTAGGCCCTCATGTTGAAACATATTTAGAAGGACTTCTTTTAGTAAATAGTTGCCTTTACCCTCCCTTAGGAAATAGATCATGGGGTGGAGGAAGAGGAACAGAATTTAATCAATTAGACATTCTAAACAACAAGTATGGTAGTAAATTGAAATTTTCTGAATGGGCTAATATTAATATGATAGTAACTGCTCAAATAGAATCAAAAATCGCAATAGATAATTTAGATGAAATATTGACAATTAAAGGTATTGATAGAATAGCATTTGGACCTCATGATTTAGCTGCTTCTTTAGGGCATCCAGGAGAGCCAGATCATCCAGAGGTTCTTGAGGCACATTATGAAATTGAAAGAAAAACTAGAGAATCAGGCAAAAAACTCTGGAGTGACAATATGATAAATTTTTTTCCTGATATTTTCACATTATAAAACCAATAGGAGACTCAACTATGAAAGATGATATTTTAAACAAATTCAATATTTCTAAAGAAGAAATTTTGCGCGAATTAGAAATTAATCAAAATAATCATATAATCATAACAAAATCTTTTATATATCATATCAATTATAAAAATAATGAAGCACTAATTTCCTCGATAAAAAGGTCATCTTTTGATGGATACAACCTTTCTGTCAAAAATAAAAATTCTACTCAATTCTATTGGTCAATATTGGGAATAATTTGTGCTGTAGGATTCTGGCAATTATCTTCAGATATTATTATATCTGCAATTGGAGGAATTTTTATAACATTAATATCCATTTTTTTAGCTATAGATTATTGGATAACTCCAGAAAAATTCTTATTAAAACTTTTCTCTGGAACAGATATTATTTCAATAAAAATTCATAAAGAAATTCTTGGAGAATGTAGAGAAATATTAAGCTATCTTAATGAAAATACTATTAATTAAAAAATTTACCAAGATTTACTAGGTACTGGCTCTAGAAATAATGATTTAGAAACCTTATCCCTAATTTTAAAAAATGTACAAGACGCAATCATAGCTCCATTATCTGTACATAAAATTTTTGGAGGAATAAAAACTGGCAAAGGCGAAGAATCTTTTAAAACGTCTCTTAATTTTGTATTAGCAGCTACCCCCCCACTTAATATTATCCCTTTACAATTTTCTCTAATTGAAATATCTATTGTTTTCTTAGCTAATACTTCAACCATAGAATTCTGAAAAGAATTAGCAATTTTACTAACAGTAAATTCATAATCATCAATTTTAAAATCATTAGACAAATTTTTCATTTCTTTATCAGCAAGGTTTTTCAATGCAGTTTTCATACCACTAAAACTAAAATCATCAGTTCCTTTCATATAAGCTTTTGGAAATAAAAATTCCTCTCTAGATTTAGTTGCAGCTTTCTCTATTTCAGGTCCACCTGGAAAACCTAAACCTAATACTCTAGCAGCTTTATCAAATGCTTCTCCTGCCGCATCATCTCTAGTTCTTCCTAATAATTCATAATTATTATAGTTATTCATTTTTACTAAATCTGTATGTCCACCTGATACAATTAAACACATTAGTGGAAAGCTAATCTCATTTATATTCTCATTGTCAATCCAAGAAGCAAAAACATGCCCTTCTAAATGATTTATTCCAACTAAAGGTATTCCTAAACTGGAAGACAAGCCATTAGCAAAATTTACACCCACGATTAAAGAACCAGCTAAACCAGGACCATCAGTAACACCTAACATATCTATATCTCCCCAATCTAATTTAGAATCAATCAATGCTTTTTTTACAGCATTAGAAATATTCTTCATATGCTGCCTTGAAGCCAATTCTGGAATAATTCCTCCATATTCACTATGAATTTCAGTCTGTTTCTCAATAACATTTGAAATAAGAGAAGTTCCATCAGCAACTATACCTACTGCAGTTTCATCACAGGATGTTTCAATTCCTAAAATTATCATGATTTATTAATACAAAACCCTCTTTACAAAAAAATAGATTCCCTTATTATAAATAAATACTACAATAGTAGAATAGTAAATCATAAATATATGATTGAGGGGATGGAGATGTCTGAAACTTTTCCAAAATGCAATTCTTGTTCTAAAGGAGAATTAGTTCCTTTATCTGATTTCGGAGGACAGGGAGCAGCAATACACTATAAAGCTTGGGTTTGCACTAGTCCAGAATGTGGCTTTAACTTAAAAATTAGAAATGGTGAAGTTCACATTAATGAGCCTATATTAGAAGGACATTTAAGAGAACAAAGAAGAAAAGAATTTAATAATTAATTCACAATTTCTAATTTATTACAATAAAAAAATTATTATAATTGTATAACAATAAATAATTTCATTTTAATGTGAAAAAATCTACTAACAAAATAGCTTTATTTAGAAATCCTATACTAAGTTTCTTACTTCTTACTAGTATAGTATTTTGTTTATTTCAAATCTCTCTAGGAGGATTTGTTAGAGTATCAGGTTCTGGCCTAGGTTGCCCAGACTGGCCTCTATGTTATGGTGAAATAATCCCTCCTATGAGTTATGAAACTTTAATTGAGTGGGGACATCGAACAAGTGGTGTCATTTTAGGAACATTAATTTTAATTTCAACATTTTTTATATGGATAAAAAATAGAAACAACTATTTTTTAATTATTACAATTACAACTACTCTGATTACAGTTATTGTAGTAGGAATGATTGGAGGATTAGTCGTTCTATCAGAACTGAATCCAATGTTAAGAACTATACACTTATTTTTTGCTCAATTAGTAATTTTATTTTTAGGAATTTCTCTAGTAATAGTTAACTCACAATCAATATCTATAACTATTATTAAAAAATCCTTAACCAGTAAACATTCCATATTTTTGATAATTTCATCATTAGGAATAATTATTACATTATTATCGGGGTCTTATGCTGTATGGAAAGGAGCAGGTACAATTTGTAGCTCATGGCCTCTATGCTCAAGCTCATCTATATTACCCAATAATCAATTGGAATTAATTCATATGACACACAGAATATTATCTTTGATAACAACAATTTTTAGTTTTTGGACTTGTGTTTATATATTACGAAATTTAGGAAACATTGTAATAAAAACTCTTTCTTCAATCTCAATTTTAATTATTTTTAGTCAAATACTTTTAGGAGCTAGTAATCCGTGGACAAATTTTGAAATTTGGGCTAGAGTTTCTCATTTAGGAATGGCTTCATTATTATGGACATTATTTATAATCATACTCAGCTTTACTCTAATATCAGAAATAGAAACAAAAACTAAATAAAAATATTTTAAACATTGACTAAAGAAAATTTCATAAAAATATCAAAAGATTATATTGCCTTAACAAAACCTAAAGTAATATTGTTACTAGTAGTTACAGCTATTTCAGGAATGTTTCTAGGCAATGGAAGCGCCCCTTCTATAATTTTAATGTTAATAGTTATTTTAGGTGGCACATTAGCTTCTGGGGGAGCAGGTGCAATAAATCATTTCATTGATAAAGATGTAGATCAAATGATGAAAAGAACCAGCAATAGACCAGTAGCCAGTAGCAGAGTATCACCGAAAAAAGCTCTTTCTTTTGGAATTATTCTTACTTTACTTAGTTTTATTGTACTTTATTTTGGTTCTAATTTTCTAACAGCCATATTGGCAATTTTAGGAAATGTCTTTTATGTTTTCGTTTATTCATTATGGTTAAAAAAAACAACATCTCATAATATTGTTATCGGAGGAATTGCAGGTTGTTTTCCTCCTTTAGTAGGTTGGGCAGCAGTAACAGGAACACTGGCACTTCCTGCTTGGTATCTTTTTGCAATTATTTTTTTCTGGACACCACCACATTTTTGGGCTCTTGCTATGTTAATGAACGAAGATTATAAAGAAGCAAATATCCCTATGCTTCCAACAATAGTAGGTTTCCGAAAAACCCAAATAATGATACTCACTCATACTATAATACTTATATCTATAACTTTAATATTAACCGTTGTTAGTTCAAACTTAGGACTGATATACTTCTCTGGGGCTATAATACTAGGAATTCTATACATTAATCTTACAATAAGATTAATGAGAAATTATTCAACTAAAAGAAATCTCGGACTATATAAATTTTCTTTGCTCTATTTATTTCTTCTATGCTTTATAATAATTATCGATAGTTCTAATTTAATTGGATGACATAAATCTTAATTAATTCAAGATAATGAAGACTTAGCAAAATCAACAATTTCTTTAAAAGCATTTGGATCATTAACAGCTATGTTAGCTAAAGATTTTCTATCTAATGTCACATCAGATAACTTCAAACCATGGATCAATTTTCCATAAGTAATACCATTTAATCTAGCAGCAGCATTAATCCTTAATATTGCTAATGATCTCTGTTCTCTTTTTTTATTTTTTCTATGAATTGTACTGTAAGAAAGGGCATGTATTAATGATTCCCTTGCAACTCGAAATCTCCTATTTCTAGAACCACGATGACCTTTAACTTGATTGAGTACTTTTTTATGTCTTTTTCTATTAGTGTTTCCACCTTTAACTCTAGTCAAACAAAACTCCTAAATTAATCGTTTAATTTTTTTACCAATAGCATCTGATAAGCCTATTTTAGAAGCAAATAATCTTTTGATTCTTTTTGATTTTTTTCTTCTTAAATGACTTTTCATTCCTTTAGTTCTTAATAATTTTCCTGTAGAGCTTTTATGAAATCTCTTTTTTGCTCCACTATGTGTTTTCATTTTTGGCATTTTAACCTTTCACCTTCCCCATTGGGGCTAATACTATAGATAATGACCTACCTTCAATAGATGGTGCTTTATCAATTATAGATATATCTTGTAATTCTTCTGCTACTTTTTTCAATAAATTCACTGCTAAATCTGGATAAGCCATCTCTCTTCCTCTAAAAAAAACTGCTATTCTCACTTTAAAACCAGAAGTAATGAAAAATCTAATTCTTTTCTGTTTTGCTTTCATATCATGATCACCTATTCTCATTCTCAATCTTACATCCTTCATTAAAATTTTAGATTGAGATTTTTTCGCTTCTTTAGCTTTTTTAGATTGAATAAATTTAAATTTTCCATAATCTAATATTCTGCACACTGGAGGATTATGATTAGGAGCCACTTCAACCAGATCAAGCCCTTGTTCTTCTGCCAATTTAATAGCATCTCGAACATCAAGCAACTGAGAATCAGAATCTTTACGACCTATTATTACTCTTACAGAATTAGATCTTATCTCTCTATTTACTCTATATTTTTTTAAATTTTCTTTTTTCGGTCTGTAATTAGTAGATCTCTGCAAACTTACTTAACCAACCTTAACAAAACTATTATTATTTCCTCCCACAAATCGTGAAATTCTAGCATTAATATATTATTTTCTCAATTATATTCTAATTAACAAATATTTTTCATTTTTAAAATTAGAATATGCTAGGATAGAATGATATCATATATCGAAAACTATATTGAATATTAAACATTAAAGTTTTTTGACGCTTAATCTATGAATAACATTTTTAAGAAAAATCTTTTTATATATACTTTAATAGTAGCTTCAGTTTTGGCTGCTTTTTTCATATTTTTTGATGACTCATTCCAATCTACTGAAGAAATTTCTATATCTCAAGTAATAGAATTATCCAATAACCCCCCTCTAGGACAAAAAATTTTCATACAGGTTAGAGGAGACACATTAAAAATTGAAAGTAATGGAAAATTATACAAGTCTAGAAAAGAAAATGGTTCTAGTGTTTATGAAATACTCAATACTGCTAAAGTAGATCCTGCAAATGTTGAAGTTGAAGTAAAAGGAGCTGGAGGCTTCAGTAACTTCTTATCAATCGCTTTAAGTTTCCTTCCTTTATTATTATTCGCTGGAATTTTAATTTTTATGATGAGGCAAGCTCAAGGAGGAGCTAACAATGCTTTGGGATTTGGTAGGAGCAAAGCTAGAATGTTTACTGGTGCAAAAGCAACAGTAACTTTTGATGATGTTGCAGGAGTAGAAGAAGCAAAAGAAGAATTACAGGAAGTTGTAGATTTTTTGAAATCTCCTGAAAGATTTTTAGCTCTTGGAGCTAGAATTCCTAGAGGTGTTTTATTAGTTGGACCTCCTGGTACTGGAAAAACTTTAATGGCAAGAGCAGTAGCTGGTGAAGCTGAAGTACCTTTTTTCTCAATAAGTGGCTCAGAATTTGTTGAAATGTTCGTAGGAGTTGGGGCATCAAGAGTAAGAGACTTATTTGATAAAGCTAAAAAACATTCTCCTTGCATTATATTTGTAGATGAAATAGATGCTGTTGGAAGACACAGAGGCGCTGGCTTAGGTGGAGGACATGATGAAAGAGAACAGACCTTAAACCAAATACTTGTAGAAATGGATGGATTTGACACTTCCACAAATGTTATAGTAGTTGCCGCAACAAATAGACCAGATATATTAGATCCTGCCTTATTACGACCTGGAAGATTTGATAGAAGAGTAATTCTAGATAATCCAGATATAAAAGGAAGATCAGCTATACTAGAAGTTCATTCTCAAGGCAAACCATTAGAAAAAAATGTAAAATTAGAATCAATAGCTAAACAAACCCCTGGTTTTAGTGGTGCAGATCTTGCCAATTTAGTCAATGAAGCAGCGATACTTTCAGCAAGAAGAAAACTAAAGAAGATTAATATAAGCACATTTTTAGAATCAATTGACAGAGTAATTGCAGGCCCTGCAAGAAATAGTAGAATAATTACTGAAAAAGAACGTACTTTGACCGCATTTCATGAAGCTGGACATGCCTTAGTTGCCAACTATATTCCATCAGCAGATCCTGTTCACAAGGTATCAATAATTTCTAGAGGTCAAATGGGAGGATATACCAGATATTTACCAGATGAAGATAGGTATCTACAAACAGCGGATCAATTTGAAGCAATGATTGCGACAGCAATGGGTGGAAGAGTTGCCGAAAAAATCCAATTTGGGGCAATTACAACTGGAGCTAGCAATGATATAGAAACAGCTACTAGAGTGGCAAATCAAATGGTAACAAAGTATGGAATGAGTGAAAAATTAGGATTAAGAACATTTGGGAAAACCCAAGAAGCTGTTTTCCTAGGAAAAGAAGTTAATGAACAAAGAGATTATAGTTCCAAAACACAAGAAATTATAGATAAAGAAATTGATAAATTGCTTGAAAAAGGGAAACAAAGTGCTGAATCTATACTCCTAAAACATAAAAATGAATTAGAATTATTAGCAAATTTCCTTCTTGAAAATGAAACCATTGATGGAGAAGAAATGGTGAAATTATTAAAAGGGGAAACAATAAAAAAGAAAAATTCTAAATCTACGAAAGTCCCTGAGGAAACATTCGACAAAGATCAATTGCCTAATACTAAACCAGAACCTCAAGTAAGTTAACATTCTTAAAAATGAACCCAGAAAATAGATCTATTATCTGGAAATTAAATGATGAGTTTCTTATTTTATTAATACTAATAATTGTAACTTTTATTAGTCTGTTTTTAGCAAATTTTACAAATATCTTAGTATTATCATTTTTCTTCTATCCAGCAACAATTCTTCCAATATTTTACTTAAGTTTCTGGAAATATAAAATGAACTTAAAACTCACATTAAAATCACTTGGTTTCATTTATCCATCTAAAAACCTAAAAGTGAAATCAATTATTATTCAACAAATTTCACCATATATACTAGCTACATATGCTTGGATAATAGGATTGTTATTCGTTGGAATTTGGATTTACTTAATTAATTATTTTTCTATAAGTCTATTTAACCCACCTATATTGGAAGAAGCTATTCCAAAGTTTCCAAGTAATTCATTTATAGTTTTTTGTTTAATTGCTATGTTCATAGCTCCAATATGTGAAGAAATATTATTTAGAGGATTCCTGTTAAAAAAATTTTCATCAAAGTATGGTCCTAGAAAATCTATATTAATAACAAGTATAATTTTTGCATTATTTCATATAGATTTAGGAGCAATAATACCTGTTTTAATTTTAGGTTTATCTATAGGATGGATAAAAATCAAGACAGACTCTTTACTCCCATGTATAGGAATACATATAATTCAAAATAGTCTTGCAATTATACTAAGTATCTCAAATATCTAGAGGAAGAAAATATGAATAGTAGAATTACAAATATTATAAAAGAACAAAATATAAAGGGTAGAATAGCCTTAATTCCATTCATTACTGCAGGCTATCCCTCTGTAGAAGGTTGTATAAACGTAGCTAAGGGTTTAGTAGACGGAGGTTCAGACGTAATAGAAATAGGGATGCCATTTAGTGATCCCATTGCAGAAGGGCCTACAATTCAAAAAAGTAGTCATATGGCTATAGAAAATGGAATGAATATAAGAAAATCTTTAGATATAGTTGAAAAAATTAGATCCTCTGGAATCAATATACCTATTATTATGATGGGTTATATTAACCCAATACTAAATATAGGATTATCTAATTTTGCAAAATTAGCGACCAATGCAGGAGCAAATGGTTTAATAATTGCTGATATGCCTAATGAAGAACTTAAGCAAATTCAAATTTCTACAGCAGAAAACTCTTTAGACACTATTCCTCTAATTTCTTTAAACAGCTCAGAAGAAAGGATTGAATTAGGATGCAAATATGCTCAAGGATTTATATACTGCATAAGTATACTAGGTGTTACAGGGTCACGATCATCTATTTCTTTAACTGTAAAAGAAAAAGTTAAAACAGTTAAAAAATTCACTAATATTCCTGTAGGAGTAGGATTTGGAATATCAAAACCTTCTCATGTAAAGAATATTAAAGAATATGCCGATGCCGTAATCGTTGGAAGTGCATTAATAGATGAATTAGAAAAAGCAAAAAGTAATCCTGGAACCACAGCAAAAAAATTTATATCTAATCTATACAAAGAAACCTTCAAATAATAACAAGTTAAAAAATGTCTAATAACAATGAATTAAAAGCAACAACTCTGAGAGGAGTTAGAGGAGCAACCACAGTAGAAGAAAACAATTCTTTAAGCATCAAAGATGCTACTAAAGAATTGTTAATTGAAATGTTAAAAGTTAATAAAATAAATACTGATGACATTGCGGCGACATTTTTTACTACAACTAAAGATTTATTTGATGAATTTCCTGCTGTTGCAGCAAGAGAAATGGGTTGGAAAACTGTACCTTTGCTGTGTAGCCACGAAATGGAAGTACCAAGTGGCCTAAAAAGATGTATTAGAATTTTGATACTTTGGAATACTGAAAAATCTCAAAATAAAATAAAGCATCCATATTTAAGAAAAGCAATAAATTTAAGAAAAAGTGAAAGCGAATTTGATGCTACATAAAATCAACTCTTCATTGCTTCAAATACTTTTGCCAAATAATTAATTCGGATATAAATTAGTAACACTATGGATAAAACGTACGATATTAATATAAAAAACTATAAAAACTTAGAACCTCCAAAAGAATTCTTGGAAGAGCTTCCTATTACTTCTCAAGTCTCTGAAAATGTAACAGAGTCAAGAGAAATTATAAAAAATATCATCTCTGGAAAAGACAAAAGGCTTTTGATCATTACAGGTCCATGCTCTATTCATGATGAAAAGTCTGGAATAGAATATGCTGAAAAATTGGTAAGTATTAAAAACCAAATAGATAAAAATATT
>Ga0310344_10002025_pt1 | contig 15332 bp, 13 predicted proteins | sample HC15DNA20200_MG_FD_203801 | JGI IMG/M metagenome (GOLD analysis project Ga0310344, IMG submission 203801) | Marine microbial communities from station ALOHA, North Pacific Subtropical Gyre - HC15-DNA-20-200_MG | ecosystem: Environmental > Aquatic > Marine > Oceanic | place: Pacific Ocean: North... | reverse complement strand
GTGGAACGCGACCCGGGAGCTAAAACCACATCTTGAATACCACACCGAGCAAGTTCATCGGCAAATGCCCGCGTCCAGAGAGTTACAGCGGCTGCCTCAATCATTAGATATATGCTGGATTGCTTCAGAGTCCTCTAGGGTGGCAACATGCTCTTCAGTTTCGATTTGATCCAATCGCATCCCGCTGGATTCCAATGCTCTGAGCATCGGCTCAAACTTGATCGCTGTTTCGTCCCATTCCAGTGCTGAGACTGAACCTTCGATTATTCCAGCACCTGCGAACAAACGCCAACCAGAACCTACCGAAATCCCAGTCCTCAGAGCAGGAGCAAAAACCCCATTCCCCTCCGGATCAAACCACCCAACTGGGCCAGCATACCAACCACGGTCGAAGGGCTCTTCATCAGCTAACAGTGCCATCGCAGCTTCACGAGGCAACCCACAGACTGCTGGAGTTGGGTGTAGCAGCCGAAGTAAGTCTAAAATGCCAATCTCAGTGGGAACGCTGGCTCTGATTTCAGTCTCGAGATGCTGGATACGGGCTAGCGTGAGAACGTGGGGCTGCGGATCTGTCCGTATTTGCTGAGCCACGGTCTCTAGCCGTCTCAACATGTCGTGAAGTGCCATACGCTGTTCAATTCGATCTTTGTCACTAGCCAACAACCTCGCTGCTAGTTCTGCTTGTTCACGAGGTGTGGACCCGCGCCTGATAGAGCCTGCCACAGCAGTCGCATGAAATACGCCATCTTGGAGCGTCGCTATTGTCTCTGGAGCCGCTCCAACGATTGCAGAGCCAGGTTGCGGCTCGAACATGAATACATGACTTCCTCTGTTAGCCTCCCAAAGATGTCCAACAACTTCAGCAGTATCGATTAGTGCCCCCGGACCCCCCAAGTCTAAATCGAGTGTCCGTGAAAGCACGACTTTGGATACAGTCCCATCCTGAATGATTTTTAGGCACTTCTCTACTGCACCATCCCAATTCCTCCTTTCGGTTGCAGTTTGCACCCCTTTCTTCGGAGGTCTTGAAATTCGCAAGCCGCCCTGATGGGCAGCAAGTTCAGCACGTAAAGCCTCAGCCTGGTGCCTAAGCCTTACAAAAACTTCTTCAGATCCCTGCTGTTTTACAAATGCGCGGACACGCAACCAGGCATCGCCAGAATCGTCCCCTTCCAACTCAAAGACCGGTAGGTGAAATAGCCAAGAAGGAAAAGAAGTCCAGATGCCTTCTGGGACGTGATCGGGACGAAACGAGAATCCACCATAGAAACGTGCACGTGGAGCTCGTGTTGTTCCTCGCGGAAGAATAGGATTGAGAGCTATTTGACTTGCAAGCTCGGCTACTAGACCAAACCTGTCAGAATTAGAGTCTCCCTCTGGCTGCAGTTGTGCAGCAATTCCCCGGTGTGCGACCCAGTGGTGTCCTCGAGTCCAAAAGCCGCGGGAATCTCCCTTAGCATGAGACAAAAAGACTTCGGGCCGCAGATCCGGTGCAGGAATCGTGACAGTAGCAAGTCGCTGAGGTTCTGAGAAATAAGTCAAGGCAGCTCCATGCCGCTTATGGAGGTATAAGAGTTTTAAACTGGGCTCGGAATATAGGAGCAGTCGAGCGTTGATAAAGCTTCCAGATATTATTTCTATATTCAGTGCAAGTAGATGGAGGGGCTTTCTCCCTCGATCAATCAGCCTTACGCTGGAATCTTATGAGATGATGAATTACTTCACTTTGATAATTGTGCCGCTGTTTGCGGGACAATGACAATCCGACAAGGGGGACTCTTGGAACATAGGATCATCACATCGATTCTCTTGTCACTTTCGCTACTACTGATTGGCCTCCCCTCCAAAGCTCAAGATGCTAGGGCAGTTGTTCGACTCGCTCCGAGTGTGAGTCAACTAACACTAGCTGCTGGTGACCAAGTGCCGTTTAATGTTCAAGCGATCGGCCCAAACGGATCTCCTGTTGATGTGCCACTACGAATCACTGGACCAAGAAATGCTGTCAGCATTGAAGATGGGATGGTTCGAGGATTGCAGCCTGGGGAATATGAGATTGTCGTAACGGTTGTCCTCCCTCCAGCTACTGGTCTCAATCCCCTATCCTTGAGGATACCGGTGGTTGTGACTTGGCCAAACGTTAGTGAGCTCGCAATCGAAGCGGAGTCGAGTCTTTATAAGGGAACAACAGTGGGGCATCGGGCGTGGGCGACACACGCAGACAATTCAATTCGACCAGATCCTGAGATTAACTGGTCATCATCAGACGAGTCCATTGCTACAGTTGACCAGTTCGGAAACGTCACCGCCCAAAATTTAGGCACGGTAACTATCATAGCTTCCTTTCAAGGAGTGTCAGACTCAGTTACTCATGAAGTACTAGCCTTCCCCGGAACTCAGATCGAACTAATTGGGACTCCAGATACAGGCGTTCGCACCGGTGATGTGATTCACTTCGACGCTCTAGTGCGTGATGATGCTGGTTCCCTTATTGAGGATGCGGCAGTGAATTGGTCTCATTCTTACAGCGCAACCGAAGGTATGCTCGGGTTATCAGCAACAAGCCAAATGGTCGGAGGGGACTTCGTAGCTGACATCGCTGGTATACATTCGGTAACAGCTACTGCAGGCCCCTTATCAGCCCGCACCTCATTCGAAGTATCACCTAGGGACGTTGTCCAAGAGCTAGAAATCGTAGGCCACGGACCAGAGAATCGTTATCGAACCACAGATCTGTGGATTTTTGAGGGCAAAAATGGTCGGGACTATGCAATCACTGGATCTAAGGTGTCAGGCGGTTTCTCGTTCTTCTACGATGTCACTAACCCAGCAGTAATAACAAAGATTGATTCAATTCAAGTGGACGCCCGAACCGTGAATGATGTAAAGGCCTCACCGGACGGACGCTACGCTGTTCTATCGCGAGAAGGAGCAACAAACCGCCGAGATGGCCTTGTAATTATAGACATGGCTGATCCAAGCAATCCCGTCATTGCATCATTTTACGATCAAGGAATTACTGGCGGCGTTCATAATATGTTCGCTGGAGATGACTACCTATACGCACTCGCGAACGGTGATAAGTACGTGATCATCGACATGACTGATATATACAGCCCCCAATACGTCTCTGAATACAACCACCCAAACAGTAGACTGCATGACGTCTGGATAGCAGACGGGCTAGCATACTCTTCTGAATGGGCAACAGGGGTTGTGGTCGTGGACGTGGGCAACGGACGCTGGGGAGGCTCTCCAGAGAACCCGGTATTTGTTACGTCCTATCCCACACCTTCCGGAGCTACACATACCACATTCCCCTACTACCAAGAATCGACTGGAAAGACGTACCTCTTCCTTGGTGATGAGATAATGAGCCGTCGGGGCTTAGCCTGGTCAGGATACCCAGCGTCAATGGGCTCCTACCAGAATAAACATGACCCTTCCACTGGCACTGGTGGGATTCCTCTGGCTACCAGGGGTTACATCCAAATTATCGATTTTACGGATCCAGAGAACCCAAAGATGGTCGCCCGGTACGAAGTCCCAGAATTTGGGACTCATAATCTTTGGGTGGAGGACGATAAGCTCTATCAAGCCTACTATGAGGGAGGGCTGAGAGTTGTTGATGTAAGTGGAGAACTCATGGGCAATCTTTATACTCAGGGCCGTGAAATATCTGTCTTCAAATCTGCGTCACCAACCGGTTACACTCAGAATGCAACCATGGTTTGGGGAGCACAGCCTCACAAAGGTCACATCTTTTTCAGTGACACCAACTCTGGACTATGGAGCGTCAAACTCCTACCCAAGCAAAGACCCATATCTTAGGTTGGCAAACTGCTCGGCCTGCTAAGAGGAGAATCTCAGCAATGAAAGACAGACCCCTAGTCGCACTACTGGCCTCACTCGTACTAGTCGCCTGTGGACAGCCAATAGCACCGGTTGTCGAAAACGTTAGAGGTGTCGAGCTACTCAGTGATGCAGAGATTGCTAGTGTTGCTGAGCAGATTTCGGAGTCTAGCGATGTAAAGCTCCCGTCTCTAAATAGCTTGCTCAGAGCATCGCGTGAGGCTATCAACGCACGCAGTGGGGACTATGAGAGCGCTGTCCGCCACTTCCGAGCAGCTAAGCGGCTAGCTAACCGCGCTGAGGATTCTATAGAAGCGGGCAAAGAAGAGGAGGCGAAAAAACTTCGTCGTCGCAGTTATGGACAGAGATTACAGGGAGTAGTTGCCACACTTGGTGAAGATGCTGTGGCCCGAGCTATAGCTGGCTCCGAAGGAGGACTTACAAGACTCCAAGCTCGTCTTAGCGGCCGTGATATTTCAGAACGAGCTGGAAAGAAACTAGCGAGAATCGTAGAGCACGTGGGCAAATCCCAAGCTATGCTGTCATCTGGTAAGTCGGTCCGGGCACTCCATTATGCACTCAGTGCTGCAGACGGGATCAGACATTTCTCACCCCGCTATCGAGCTCGAAAGCAGATTGGTCGGGCAAAAAGAGTTATAAAACAGGCAATCTCTGTCGTTGGTGACACTCCAACTGAGGAAGAGGCCAAATCTATCAAAAGAGCGCGTAAGCTCCTGGGCAAAGCCAATGAAGAGTACAAGGCACGTAAGTTTGATCGTGCCCACAGTGCTGCTAAAAGATCAGCCCGGTTATCCTGGGGCGTGGTAAATGGCAGAGCTGGCTAAGAAGCAACCTCTACGCTCTAGCCCAATCAGCCCAGCTTTCCTCCGCTAAGCCTACACTTAGGTGTTTGCCATACCTACAAAGCGGCAACTTCAGGACCATTGGCTCACTACACGCAATCTCAAGCCAGCGCTGATCTCCGTAGTGAGCAACCTGGAGACCTAGCTCCTTAAAACGCTTGCTCTCGCGGTCGATAAGTTTTTGTTCACCAAATCTTTCGAAGAACCGCCTCAGTTCACCGGGAGATGGTGGGCGTTGTTTAAAATCCATAAAGTGCACATTCGCCCGGCGCTCCTTAAAGAACCGAATCGCCTTACGAACGTCCTGATTGTTCTTCACACCGAAAATTTGAACTTCCATAGAACATTTGTCGGCCGTAGGACTTACTGAGGCTCTCAGCGAATACTGGATCGTAGCTGCACGACGAGACCTCGGGCAACTGTCCCTAGATTGGTTAAACCGCGCCCATAGTTCCTGAGTAACACAACACCGATACCAACCTCCGGGTCGAATGCCATATGCGCATTATAGCCGGCCACTGAACCTCCATGACTAGCAATCTTTTGGCCTTGCTCATCGACCTGAATAGAAAAACCTAAGCCATATCCACTCTTAGGGTTCTCTGGAGTTTGAACAGAAAGGGCTTCTTGACGACTCTCTTCTGACAGAATCTGAAGGCCTGGTACACCACTCATAGCACCCATAAAGCGACCTAGGTCTGCCACCGTCGAATACACACCACCATTCGGCACTTTGTAACCGCGTCCGGCATGTTCTCGAGTCGGCTGTCCCCCATCGATCGAACCATCCCGACCAAGCACATAGCCATCTGCTAGCCGAGCCTCAAGCTTCGCACCAACTACTATAAACTCCGAGCCCGTCATACCTAGAGGTTCAAAAATCTCAGTCCGAACCATCTCCATAAATGGTCTTCCAGCAGCTTTTGCCAATGCAAGGCCTAAAGTGCCAAACCCTATGTTTGAATACTGGTAACGAGCACCCGGCACGGTGTCATATGCCGTTAATGGCAAAGACTCTAAAATACGTTTGTCCCAAAGCTCGATCGGCCCCACCACGGCATCCGGCCATTTGGGTTCACGGATAAGACCCGCCGTATGACTAGCCAAGTGACGGAATGTGACAGGCTGCGCATCAATGTGCCTATCCCTAACACTTGCGAAAGCTGGGAAGTAGCGTTCAATAGGCTCATCTAACCCGATCACGCCCTCATCCACCAAACGCATCATTAGCACAGCAGTTACGGACTTAGAAATTGAACCTGTCCGAGAAATCGAAGCTGTTGACATGGGGGCACCCTGTTCTCGGTCAGCCCAGCCAAATGCTTGAGCCCACACTAGGTCTCCATCTATCATGACACCAGCAATAATTCCACCGACGTCGTCAGCAGCTACATCTGCGGTGAGCTGGCTAGAGAACGCACTAAGTGCCTCATCCCAGCTCGGTGACTGAGCCGATAACAAGACTGATTGGCCGAGAATTCCAATAGTCACTGACAACAGCCGAAGCGTGAAAACTCGTGTGATCATCCTTAGTATCCTCTTGTTCTAACCCAAGTGCGGGCTACTTCTAAAACATGCTCTATATCAGTCGATTGATTGTACACACCAATCGATAGTCTCAAAACACCGCTTCGAATAGAGAACGTGATCCCAGCAGCCACCAAGTGATCATAAAGGGAATTCATAGCGGGATCATCTGCCGAATAATGCCGACCCCCTCCACTTTCCCCAATAGATACGACATGCGCTAGATGAGGCCCTGGACTACCGCCCGCCACGGGCAAACCAAGTTCCAGCAGCCCCGCTGCCAATTCTGATGCGAGGCCACAGATATGGACCTCCACATTTTTCATGCCCCAAGTCGCCAACAGATCTAGTGAGGCAAGGGCAGCGGCAGCACCTAGATAATTGTAGTTTCCTAAATCAAAGCGGAGCGCACCGGATTTGTACTTTAGCTCATCCTCAGTAAACGCGGTCTCATGGGCATCACCCAAATCGATGCCATATCTCGCAACATGGATTGGCGCTAGAGATTCAGCCACTTCACGACGTATGTACAGGAAGCCAAACCCATATAGAGACAGCAGGCACTTCTGCGTAGCAACCGCTAGAGCGTCAATCCCAAGATCACGAACATTTGTATCTATCGCTCCTATCGATTGGGCCGCATCAACTAAAGTCAAAGCACCTACCTCTTTTGCCGCGCTAACCAAGCTTTTCACATCAGTGACAAAACCGGGAGCGAAAGAGATACTGGGCATTGTGACAACCCGCGTACGCTCGTCGAGTGCGTCACTCATAGCCGTAACAGGCATTCGACCCTGATCGGCAGGAATCGTTCTGACCTCTATGCCCTTTGATTGTGCAAGATTGAACCAAAGATAGATGTTGTTGGGATGCTCAAGCTCTGGACAAACTAGGACATTGTCTCCTGGTTCCCAGGGCAAACTCGCGGCAAAAAGATTAAGGCCCTCAGAGACATTCTTGGTGATCGCCACTTCGTTCACATTCGAGTTCACCAGACCTGCAAAAGCGTGGCGAACCTTTTCCACTTCCGCGCGCAATTCGTCCTTATCGCCTCCTCGCTCCATACGTATCCGGATATGACGATCAACTGCTGCGCGCACAGGCTCAGAGATGAGACCTCGGGCACATACATCAAGATAGACCTGCCCACTTGCTCCCGGGAAAAGGTCCCGAACCTGAGAGTTCATATTCGGCTAACTTCTGAATCTGCTACTATCAAAGTCCCGATCATATCACCCATGATGTTGATAGTTGTATTGCCCATGTCAACTAACCGATAAATGCCACCAACGATCGCAGCAACCTCGATTGGAAGGTTGAATGCTTGTACATAAATCAAAGCGATCACAAAGCCGCCTCCCGGGATTCCTCCCGAGCCCTCTGAAAGCAGCAGTCCAACTAACAGAATCGTGAGAAAAGCTGCTGGAGCGAAGTGTACGCCAGCAGCCTGAGCAGTGAAGAGAAGCACAGCCCCAAGCATAACCGAAGTGCCGTCTTTGTTGAGTTGAGCGCCTAGCGGGAGTGTGAAAGAGTAAACTGCTCGTGGTAAAGAGATTTTCTCAGCAACCTCAAGTCCGACCGAGAGTGATGCCAAACTCGATGTCGTGGCGGCGGTTGTCGCCCACAGGGGACCTGTGTCCCGGAGAAAGCCACTAGGAGTCCTGTTGGTAAAGAGATGCAGGAGGATCATGTACCCGAGGAAAACTATGAATTGAGCGATCCAAACACCCAGTAAGAATTTGGTCATGGGACCGACTAGCTGAGCACCGTAACGTCCAACAGTTACAGCCATTAGGGCTCCAATACCCACTGGAGCAATCAGCAAAATCAAGTCAACAAGCTTACGAAAGAGTCTGGCGAGGTCCTGGTACCCCTCGCCCAAGCGCTGTCTTGTAGTACCTCCGATAAAAAGCGTGGCGAGCCCTAGTAAAACTGAAAGTACAACCAATTGAACAACGTTTCCTTCCGCAAATGCTTGGAACACGTTTGTTGGAACCATCCCTAAGAGCACCTCCGCAACCGAGGGCACAGCCCCCACAGTGCCCTCTACTTGCTCCGACAATTGCATATCTACACCTGGACGGAGTATGGCCATCGCACCGATCCCCAGAGAGATCGCGACAAGGTCAGTGGTTACATAGTAGCTCATGATCTTTCCCGCGAGCCGACCAAACATCCGGACATCTGATAGTGCAGTCAGGCCAGCCAATAGGTTAAAGAACACAAGCGGTACCGCAGCCAACACAAGCATCCGAATGAATAAATCACCGATGGGCTGAATGACCTCAACTTGCTCACCGAAGTAAATCCCTAGGGCTGACCCAACACCCATACCGATAAGGATTTGAGTGCCGAGACCTATTCGTCGACCACGGCCCCTCAGAACTAGTGACAGCTCAGGGTCACTGTTCACCTCGCCCTTAAGGCTCACTGCGTGCGAGTAGGCTCAAGGAGTTTGAGCACACGCTCAAGCATCTCAGAATAATACGTTTGAACATTGACGCTCGTAAGCGGAATCCACTCATCCACGGAAGCGGGGTTTCCTTCCGAAATCTCACCATTTGGCCGGATGGTGTGTCCAATATTCCACATAAATGCAACAACAGGTTGATCCGTACCAGGGAGATTCAGAACCTCTTCCCATTCCCAAGTGTTGGAATAGCCCCCAGGAGGCATCCCAACCACCGGCCCTAGGTCATTATCTACAATAATCGACACAAACTGATCAAGGTGAGAGCCTCCACTCGGACCAGAAATAATGCCTATGGGACCACGAAAATGTTTTGGACTTGGATTAAGTATCCCGTCAGAATCCTTCGGTGCATGGGCTAGCTTGAACGGGACATTCGTGCTGTATGATTCTCCTTGAGCAAGCGCATCCAGCACTTCTTCCTCTAACCATGACATCAACCAGTTTCCATCATCGATTGTCTCAGAGACTCCGCCATCATTGATGTTCTGAGCTGCGAAATCGAGTCGTTTGCCCTCAATAAAAGGGTCGGTCACATCACTGATCCTTAGATTTCCAAAAGTCGTTTTGAAAGGACGTGATTGAAGCCGTTGCATCGCATAAGGACCGAGAGAGCCTCCCCTGCTACGTGTAACATCCATAACCAGTGTGTGATCCAATAATCCCCTAGACTCTGCAAATTCAACTAAAGCGTCTACATCTGGCACCATGGTGTCACGAAATCCCCTCCACACCAGAACGACAAATTCGCGAGCATCTTTGGGGACAAGGAGATCATAGGTGGGAGTTCTCAACTCAAGACTCAGGCCAGGATAGCTTGGATCTCCCGAACCAGTCCAGGAAAGTTCCTTGGGATTCCTGAAAGGCAATGTGTATGTGGACTCAATCCCAGACGCAGCACGAGTACCCAAAATTAATTCGTCAGCTCGTAAATAACTTGGGAAAGCTGCTGTAGATACAGTCATCGCTTCAGCGAGCTTCCAGCGCAATGCAATCGAAGTGGAGTGCCTCATGAATGCTGCGGCAGAATCATACCACACATCAACCATGATTCCATTTATGCTCAGTATCCTATCTCCGATCTCAGGTAAATCTGACCATTCTGGGTCAATAGCTCTATCTCCAATGAAATAACCAGCATCTTCTCCTGAGTAGTCCGGAAAAATCTTTACCGGTGCCTGCGTAGGTTCTTTAGATTCTCCCTCCAGGACATCGAGTCCGGCACTATCCGGAAGCTCAAGCCCCCCAGGTACTAAGTAGATATCTAAATGGCGGTCTCGGCGTGCATGACTGAGCCGAGCAAGTGCGTAATACAAGTCTTCCTCATTGCTTGCGGCAACTATTAAATCACGCAGCGCCTCCATTTCTTTAATGGGATCAAAGTCCAGACGCTTATTCTTGATCGGTGAAAACGCTTCCCGCCGCTCGGTACGTGCGATAATCGTGTCGAAAAGCTCTGCACGTAACTCAGGAGTACCAATCTTTGGGGACGAAGCTTCCGAACACCCCATAACAGCTGTGGTGAAAATCCATAAACCGCATTGAAACAACCTTTCTAACTTATTCATCCAAATAAGTTGATGTGGTCCTCCCACACGGCAAGGGTGGGATGGAATAGGCTATAGACAACCATCGTAACAAACGCTTGGTTAAGATAGACTACCCTAGAGTCCTCTCTTCCAGGCTTAGCCACAGCCAAGGCCTGGCCACGGACCCTGTACTCACGCAATGTGTACCTGGAAAATCAAGATAAAACATCGGAGACTAGGCCATGATGAAGCAGATGACCTTCACGACTGCATTCCTGCTGTTATCTATAGCAGCATGCGCGGAAGCGGAGGCAGGCGCTCTGGCTAAGAGCACTGTCCTAGAAGCCTCCGCGGGAGAGGAACAGAATCTGCCAAATATCTTAGTCTATAAGACTCCATCCTGCGGATGCTGTAATGGATGGATTGAACACTTAGAAGAATCTGGCTTCAATGTTGAAAGTCGAAATCTCAGAGATCTGATGTCCGTTAAGCGAGATGCAGGTGTACCCGTCGGCCTGTCCTCATGCCACACGGCGCTAGTTGGAGGTTACGTAGTAGAGGGACATGTACCAGTAGAAACAATCAAGCGCATGTTATCTGAGCAAACAAACATTGCAGGAATTGCTGTTCCCGGAATGCCGATTGGATCTCCAGGCATGGAAGGACGAAATCCAAAACCCTACCAGGTCATTTCGTTTGACAACTCAGGAGAAACGAGAGTTTATGCGGAGATCGATCCCAGGTAGCGTTCTGTAACCCAAGCTCAGGGATAAATTGGATAGACGCGATCACAATCAGATCAAGCTGACCTTAAAGAGTTGAATTCTTTTAGCACCCAAGCGCCACACCAAATGACTTCACCGATTCGAGTCGACAGTGATATTCGTAAAGCCAAGACGATCCCATCTCGCGTCTACTATGACCCCAAACTCTACGAATTAGCGCGTAAACGTATTTTTGAGCGCAGCTGGCAATTAGTTGGGGACGCATCCCGACTAAAAGCTCCCGGGCACGTCATTCCATTTACTCTTTTGCAAGGATGTCTTGATGAGGAACTTGTCCTTACCAGAAATAATGATGGCGTAGCTCATTGTCTAAGCAACGTCTGCACCCACCGCGGCACAATTGTTGTTGAGGGGGAAGGACATCTTCAGACACTTCGTTGTCGGTACCATGGTCGTCGCTTTGGACTCGACGGATGCTTCAAGTTCATGCCAGAGTTCGACGACACCGAACACTTCCCTTCAGATTCAGATAATCTTCCGAACATACCACTGCACGAATGGGGACCATTCCTTTTTTCATCGCTTGACCCTTGGTGCGATTTTGGGGAATGGATCCGACCAGTAGCAGAACGGATGAACTGGCTTCAACCTGAAACCTTTCAAGCGCATCCATCCCTTTCACAGGACTATCTAATCCAAGCGAACTGGGCTCTTTACTGTGACAACTACCTCGAAGGATTTCACGTTCCTTACGTCCATGCTGGAAGCTTAGGAGACAAACTCGATTATGAGAATTACCACACAGAAATTCATGAATGGGGTAGTGTACAGATTGGAGTAGCCAAAGATGGGGAGCCAGCTTTCGATCTCCCTAAGAACCATCCCGACTATGGTAAAAAAGTAGCGGGTTACTATTTCTGGCTCTTCCCTAACCTCATGCTGAACTTCTACCTGTGGGGCATCTCAGTGAACATCCTTAAGCCGATGGGACCCTCAAGGACCCGCGTCATATACCAATCATACGTTTCCGATGCGAGTGAACTCGAAAAGGGGGCCGGCTCAAACCTCCACCGCATTGAGATGGAGGATGAGGAGATCGTCGAATCCGCGCAACGAGGTGTACGTTCTAGACTTTATGACCGAGGCAGGTACAGTCCTAGCCGTGAGAAAGGCCCACACCATTTCCATAGACTTCTTGCCAAATTTCTCTCATAAGGATCGACAAGGCATGACACGAACTTGGTATGCGATGGTGACGGCCACCAAAATCATGACATTGGCAATACTCATTATACCGAGCAGTGTCATGGGTCAGCGTCGTGGGCAAATAGAACCCCCTGCGCAGAAGTGGAGTCCAATTTCAGTTGGTATATATATCGGATATGACAATCAACCATCCGGGGAGGTTGTCGGCGCACAGATCCGGGTCCCAGTTCTACCGAATGGCACTGTCAAAATTATGTCAGATGCCAATATCACATTCTTGAACAGACTCAATGAGTACCAGTTCAATCTCGAAGCAGCTTATACAACAGGAGCATCAACCGGAGGACTCTATCTGGGTGGCGGACTAGCTTGGAGAAATACGATGTTTGGCTCCGACCTAACTGCCGGACGCCGGACAGCTCAAGGATACAGCGTGGTGGCTGGAGCGCAGCTTGGAGGGATCGCCGGCACTCCACTTAGTCCGCAACTTGAAGTTCGTTGGACCTTCCTTAAAGAAACAGTACTTAACCCAAGAGTAATAGGCTTTGGTATTAATCTCCCGCTATGGTGAGTTGACCTTTCGTTACTGAATGATCATGTGTCGTGCGAAGCGGCAATTCGGGTATCCGAATTGCCAGCATTCCACCGAAGGCTGTAATAATGGTTGCCAGCCAATAAATTCTCCTAGTGGCTAATGCAAATCCGTCTCTAACAGCCTCAGCAACTTCGTCTGCAACACGCTCTCCTTCCGCAAGTATCAATTCCGCCTTAGGCATTGGTTCAGTGGCTGCGATGCTTTCGTATGTCACCCTCACCAGGTTTGGCAACTCAGCTCCACCACTCGCAACAAACTCCTCTGTGATGATACCGTGACCAAGTACTTCTAACGGCATATTTATCTCGGAGAAGGCCACCCAAAGTGTTGTACCTAGCAAAGTGCCCATTAAGGCAGCCCCCACTGTGGCACCAATTTGTCGAAAGAAAAGTGATGCACTTGTTACTTGGCCTATGAAACGAACATCAGCTGCATTTTGGACTGCGAGAGTAAAGAGGGGCATTGCAGGGCCCACTCCTAAACCACACATCATCGCAAAAATTGCCACCCTACCATAAGGGACCTCAGGACCCATTGTAGCGAGTAGGCTTGTAGCTGTGATAAAGATTAAAGATCCTAGAACAATTTGAGGTCTATACCCCACACGATTCACAATCTGACCTGCTAGAGTAGCAGAAAACACGATTCCTAAAGAGAATGGAATCAAAGCTGCACCCGCTTGCGTCGCTGACACCCCTAAAACGTTCACAAGGAACAAGGGCAGAAAGAGTGACACAGACATCAATGAGGCGCCAAAAAAGAAGGTCGAAGCATTTGCCCTTCGAAATACGGGATCTGCGAAAAGTTGCATCTCAAGAATCGGTCCGGGAGCAATACGAGACCGTCGAACAAAAGCTGTAAGCATTGCGCACCCAAAAGCAATCAAACAAATCGTCAGCCAGGACTCCCAAGCACCAAGATTAGCACTTGTCTCCATTCCAGGGAGCCAAGGATAGCTCCTCTTATCTAGCTGCAGTGCAAACGTGGCCGGTATCAGTCCACCCAATAATAAGGCAGCTCCAATCAAGTCAGGCTTAACTGCACCCTTTGGTGGATCAAGCCTAGGCATGCGACGAATAATGACCCACAGGACTAGTCCACCAACTGGCACATTCACATAGAAAACCCAACGCCAACCTTCTACCCCTGGAATCAAGCCACCTGCATGATCTGTAAGTAGACCACCGATTAGCGGTCCGAGCACCGATGCAATTCCAAATACCGCTCCTACAAACCCCTGATACCTACCCCTCTCTGCTGGGGTGAACAAATCCGCTATCACAGTAAAAGTCATCGCGAAGATCCCACCTCCACCCGTCCCCTGAATGCCCCTGAACAACACTAGCTGAGACATCCCATCACCGATCACTGGCAAATTCCCAAATTCCCCAGCAAGGCCACAGAGTATAGACCCGCTGAGAAAAAGGACGATCGCGCACAGTGTTACAATCTTCCTGGAGTATGTGTCGGCAAGCTTGCCGTATACGAGTGCCAAAGATGTGGAAGCTAGCAGATATGAAGTGGCAACCCATGCGTAACGCTCAACTCCAGCCAAGTCCTCAATCATACTAGGGAGCGCTGTTGCTACAATCGTCTGGTCAAGCGCCGCTAGGAAAAGTGCGAGCAGGATTGAAATATAGATAACCATCCGATCTCGTCCCGAGACCGGTGTGCGACGGTTATTCTCACTAGATATGGACATAAGAGCGAAACATAACCACGCACAGTACTGAACAACCAAATCTGCTTGTGCTCAGAATGATCTTAGGTCACTCTGGAATCCTGTCCGACAGAACACGATTAAGTATGGATATCAGATCTAGATCTTGAAGGGCGTGACCAGTGGCGTCTAAGGGGCCACGAACCTGAGAAGCCTCCAAATATCAATCTAATTGATCACTAGACAAGAGAAGAAAAATAATGATCGCGGAACATAAGATGATCTTGTGCGAAACCAACGGAAATAGCCATATCATTGACTTGACAGCGAATGTTCAGGAGGCAGTCGCTGAATCTGGCATCGATACGGGACAAGCCGCACTCCTGGTACACGGCTCAACCGCAGCATTGTCTACACTTGAATATGAGCCCGGGCTAGTAAATTATGACATCCGCAATGCGATGGAGCGGCTGGCGCCTCATGACGGCTACTATAAGCATGAGGAGACATGGCACGACGATAACGGCCATAGTCATGTGCGCGCCTCTACCGTGGGACCTTCTCTAGCACTTCCGATTGTAGACGGGCTTATCCCACTGGGAACTTGGCAACAGATCGTGCTCATCGACTTCGACACCCGTCCCCGTAAACGCACAGTTCACCTGAGTGTTATCGGAATAGGAAAATCTTGACGCGAGTGGAACTGGTACCAGACTCAAGTTGAGGACATGAAACGACCCACAGCTTTCAACCAATGTTGAGGCTGTTCTAGATGCACATTATGTCCCGCACCAGGAACGATGAGCAACTGAGATTCTGGTAGTGCAGCAGCCATCTGTTGTCCGATCCCAACGAACTTAGAATCAAGCTCTCCTACTATGATAAGAGTCGGTATTAGGATGTCAGGT
>Ga0310344_10002024_pt1 | contig 15332 bp, 15 predicted proteins | sample HC15DNA20200_MG_FD_203801 | JGI IMG/M metagenome (GOLD analysis project Ga0310344, IMG submission 203801) | Marine microbial communities from station ALOHA, North Pacific Subtropical Gyre - HC15-DNA-20-200_MG | ecosystem: Environmental > Aquatic > Marine > Oceanic | place: Pacific Ocean: North... | reverse complement strand
TAGGAACAAGTTGTCGCGCGCCCGTCCAAGACCCCAATGATCTCATGAAATGGCATAGATAATGGAAGAAATTCGCGACGCATTCGGCGGTGCATTTTTACTACTTATTCAGCGAGACACTGCCCTCTTAGAAATAGTTTTTCTCTCCCTCCGAGTAAGCTTAACTGCGTTGTTCTTTGCTTCTTTAATTGGACTACCCTTAGGATCATTTCTTGGCTCAGGACGATTTCCAGGAAGAAATATTCTGGTTGTTCTCCTCAATTCAATGTTGGGACTTCCTCCGGTCGTTGTGGGTTTAACCGTCTATCTCGTGCTTTCTAGGTCTGGTCCGCTAGGTGGACTGGATTGGCTATTCACGAGCCACGCGATGATCATCGCGCAATTTATTTTAGTCACCCCGTTCGTAGCGTCGATTACCCGCCAAACGGTGGAAGATCTGATGGAGGAATACGAAGAGCAACTAACATCGCTCGGCGTCGGAAAGATAGGCTGCCTATTTACGCTATTACATGAAGGACGATACAGGTTATTGACAGCTCTTCTGGCGGGGTTCGGAAGAGCCATATCCGAAGTTGGAGCAGTGATGATCGTTGGCGGAAACATCGCACACCTAACACGTGTTATGACAACCGCCATCGCGATGGAAACAAGCAAAGGAGATCTAACAATGGCTTTGAGCTTAGGAATTATTTTAATTTTTCTAGCTTTAAGTCTTAACGTTGCTGCCCAGTTGATAGCAAAGGTTGGTCGTGCCTAAATTAGATAGAACTCAGAAAATTCTGCCACTCTCCATCCGAGGAGTCTCTATTGAGTTTTTGGGACGCTGTTTTTTGAGAACGAACACGCTTGAAATAAAAGGAGGTGAGCCTACTTTTCTTTTAGGTCCAAATGGTTCTGGAAAGACGCTTTTTTTGAAGGCTTGCCATGGCCTGATAGAGCCGACTCAAGGCACCATAAGCTGGCTTGGATATAACTCAAGCGATGCTTACCGATATCAATCTATGGTATTACAGCGTCCCGTACTTTTGCGGCGGAGTACGCGAGCAAACATCGATTATGCTCTGCGCGCTTCGGGACTTTCCAAGGAACAACGAAAAGATCGAATTCAAAAGGTACTCAAAGCCACGGGGCTGGAGAAGATCGCAGAGAAGGCAGCAAGAAATCTTTCGGGTGGAGAACAACAGCGTCTAGCTATCGCACGTGCATGGGCTACCGAACCAGAAGTTTTATTTCTAGACGAACCAACCGCCTCGCTTGATCCCGGGACTTCTTCTTGGGTCGAAAGGACTCTTTCGGCGATTGTTACCAACAAACATAAGATTGTTATGAGTACCCACGATCTTGGCTTGGTAAAGCGTCTGGGAGGAGAAGTAATTTTTCTCCATCAAGGACGAATTCTTGAACGAACCCTGTCAAAAACTTTTTTTGAATGTCCAACCACACCTGAGGGGCGAGCATTCATAGCTAATGAGCTTAGTTGGTAGTGTAGAAATATAGAGTTTTCAAGAGATTCGGTTGAACAATTCCTAACAGTGATTGAAAGTAAGTAAGAAAAACGCAACGTCACTAATAAGCCGTCAACATATACACCAAATGATAACCATCAAAAATATTTTGGAAAATTGATACGAAGAAACGACATAGCCTACATAGTTGGAAATTACCCTTGTAAGTTTTTGAATACCAAACTTTCATGTACGTCATTGAGCAAGTGTAGTTTCTCTTCTTAACTAGCCCTAAAGTTGCAACTCTACTTTCATAAAATCAATTAAGCGTGGCCACGCATCCTTTGCGGCTTCTTCGGAATACATGTCAGGTCGCGTGTCGTTCATAAAGGCGTGCCCTGCTTCTGCATAGCGTCTGATAGAAGTATTGTGCTCAATATTGGACAGCCTCTGCTCAAGATCGAGAACATCGCTGACAGGAATTATCGGATCTTGATCGCCGTAGAACCCCAGCAGAGGACAAGAGAGATTCTCTACTGCCTCCAAAGGGGATCTAGGTTTTTTCGATCTGTCTAGTCCCTTCGCATAACGAAGCATTCCATAGAACGGCGAACAAGCTGACAAGCCCTCGAGCGAACAAGCAGCCAATAACGCGTATTGACCACCCATGCAGAAACCGGTGATGCCCACACGTGAGCACCCCTTCACATGCAAGAAGTCGATTCCTTCGTTAAGAGTCTCAAGCATGAGATTATCATCAATGCTGTCAATCCAAGCGAGAGCTTCTTCGGGACTTGTAATCTCTTGAAAGCCAGTCTTACGATACGGATCGACCACTAATACCATAAAACCTTCGTTCGCAAGACCTTCTCCTAACGACCTGTAGTGATCCGAAAGGCCCCAGACGTCGGGAATCATGACCACACCAGCCCGCGAGTCCTTTCCTTGGCCATTTATCCAATATCCTTGATCAAATTCAGAACCACTCATAGTCGCCTCCTCTTTAGTCCGTAGCGCTTATGAGTATACTCCGCAGTCCATGACCTATGAAAACGAATGCCAAATCGCACAGCAGGCCGCAGCAATAGCTTCGGATATTCTCGAAAATCACTACTCCGGTGGGACCAAGACCTGGGAAAAAGCAAAAGGAGATCCTGTTACGGCGGCTGATATAGAAGCTGACGCCGCGATACGCGAAATTTTAAACAGAAACTTCCCTGACGACGGAATTCTTTCCGAAGAGTGGGTAGGTGACCCCTCAAGAGTGACTAAAAGACGAGTCTGGATAATCGACCCAATGGATGGCACCAAAGAATTTACGAGGAAAATCCCGGAATTCTGCACGTCAATCGCTCTTTCGGTATCTGGCGAGCCAGTGGTCGGTGCCGTCAAGAATCCCGCAACTGGCGTAAGTGTCTGGGCTTCCAAGAATGCCGGGGCTTTCAAAGACGGTGTACGGGTCCGAGTTAACGAAACGCAAGACTTGAATATGGCCCATGTGGTCGCCAGTAGGACCGAGATCGAAAGAGGCAAATTTGACAGACACAGGAACTGGTTCTCTTCTATAACGCCGATGGGATCTATCGCGTGGAAACTTGCGTGTGTCGCATGTGGTGATGCGGATCTTAATATTTCTTTCGCTCCTAAAAACGAATGGGACGTTTGCGCAGGCGATCTCCTGATACGTGAAGCGGGAGGAATATACGCGGACTTTAATGGCGAACCTCGCGTTTACAATCAAGCAGATCCCTTGATTAAAAAGTTTATGATTGCCGGTCCTCAATCTCTTGTTGACGACTTCTGTAAACGCGAGAAGGATGAATAAGGTAAACAGGAAGTCTTGTATCTCAGCCCGCTTATGAGAGGAGTAGAACGTGAGTGAAAAACTAAATAGAATTTCCAAAACTACTGGAAATTTTCTAGAAGACTTTCGTCCAGGTCAGCACTTTCGCCATAAAGGCGGGAAGACGATTACCGAAGGTATATTTACGACCTTCACTGAATATACGATGACGACAAATCCGCTCTCTAAAAATTCACGCTATGCGCAGGCGTTGGGTTTTAGGGATCTAGTCTGTCCTCCTGGCCTCGTAATGTTGGTTGCGTTCAGCCAGACCGTCGAAGATATTTCAGAAAATGCTAGGGCAAATCTCGAGTACATCAACATGAGGTTCGGTTCGCCAGTTTATATAGGCGATACTATAGAAGTAGAAACGAAAGTCCTCGGCGTACGTCCCTCCAAAAGTCGACCCAACCTGGGAATCGTTCATGTTCAGTCGACCGCTTGTAAAAATATCGGTGACCATGATGAGGCTATCGTCGCGACCTGGGAACGCAAAGTACAAGTTTATAAAAATTTAGAGGATGCAGAGGTTCATCCTGGTCAAATAGATGGTGATACTATTGAATGCGAACCCTCACTCCCTGCCTACAGTGAGGCTATAAAGCGATCTAACATCTCACATCTCACAAATAGAGATAGCTATTTCGAAGATTTTGAGCCTGGAACACTAATAGAGCACTCCCGTGGCCGGGTAGTTACAGACGAACACATCCATATGACGGCGATTCTCGACAACACAAGCCAGGTCCATTGCAACAAACATATGATCGACAAAAATCCAGAGCAATACGTTGGAGGGAAGTTAATAATTTATGGAGGGATCCCATTTGTTCTTTGCCTTGGCCTCTCCTGTCCTGATATCGGAGACAATGCCATCGGAGACTTGATCTATAAGACAGGAAGTCATTCCGCGCCCCTTTTCTCAGGGGAAACCGTCTATGCCGAGACTGAAATTCTTTCAAAAAAAGACTTCTCTGGTCGCCCTGATCTTGGTGTTGTGGAAACGCGACTTACGGGCCACAAATTCGAACGTGACCAGGCCAAAATAGACGAATGGAATAAAACTCAAATTTTTTCCTTGGACAGAGATCTAATACTTAAAAAAAGATCTCACTATTTAGAATAAGATACGCGCTCAGATCTCACGAAGATGAGAAGAGTTACAATGCGAGTCCACCACGCGTCTGAGGTCCTGCGCTTGTTCAACAGTCCGCAGAGTGAAACGATAAAGGTCGCCCGGTTTTGATTGTCCTAACTTCCAAAACGCCCCACTCGGAACAGTATAGGGGCAAATAAAACCCCCCATGCTTGGGGCATCGTTGACTAAAATGATTGGCGTTTGACCTCCCAAATTTATCCCACCGAGTGGATACCCCTGATCGAGAATGTTCGAGGGCTCCGAACCGTGTTCCGGTCCTTTGTTCACCGCCTTTTCGGTAAAGGTCCAGTCCGGACCTTCTAACCGATACCCGGTTCGGCCACTTTGGGAAGAAAGCTTCCAATCGATCGATAAAAACCGTTCATGTGCTGCATCATCTATCCAATCATCGTTTGGTCCAGCCACAACCTCAATCGCCCACCGACGGTCAGAAGAGATAGGTGGACGGTGTTCCTCTAAAACTGTCCAGCCAGGTTCTCCCCTTTGGGCACCAATAGGCAGCTTTTGACCTACCGACAATGCCTGTCCGTCAAACCCTCCTATCCCCGCTCCAAAAAAAGTCGACGCGGATCCAAGCAATTGCGGTGCACTAAAACCTCCGGAAACAGCGAGGTAAGCCCGCGCTCCTTGCTTCGCAATTCCGATCTGCAATTTCTGACCAGCCTTCACATGAAAACTCGTCCATTGATCAACCAACTGACCGTCCAACTTGACGTCTAATTCGGCGCCCGTAACAGCAGCAATGGAATCGACATCAAATCGTAAAGTTGGGCCCATCAATTGAATCTCAAGCCCCGAGGTTCCTTCCAGATTTCCAACTAAGAGATTCGCGAGGCGAAAAGACCAAGAGTCCATAGGTCCCGATGGAGGAAAACCTTGATTCCAGTATCCTACCCGTCCGGGATAGTCCTGAACACATGTCTGCGCACCAGGTTTTTCAACACTAATAGTCACATCAGCTCCTAAAACCGTTCCGTTGCATCGATAGTCGAAACCCAACTTTTGTACTGACGGAGCGAGAACTTTTGATATTCAGCTACGTTGTAGACGTATGTACCTTCGGAAATACGCGCCTCAACCTCCTTAAATTGATCGAGATCAACTGGGACGTACCTGTTGCGGTCACCTGCCCTAAAGAGAACAACTTCTCCTCCAAAGACATCGTATCTAGACTGCGTATCCCAAATAGGTACTGGAGTCCGACCGAAAATCTGGTAGCCGCCAGGAGTAGCGGCCGGATAAATGCACGTGCAAGCTCCTCCCATTCCAACCGCTCCTTGGGGAGTTTGGGTCCGCGGGGGGTTGTATTTTGGAGCCGTTAGCCTTGATCGTGGATCGAGAGGCATTGTAAACGCTACGCCTGGGTAGAAACCCAGAGCGGCGACCCAGTATTCAGTCGCCGAATGAACACGCACCAGTTGATTAGCATCTTCGAGGCCATTTATCCGAGCAACGAAGTCAGCGTCGTACTCTTTTTCCACCACGTTTTTGCAGTAGTCTCGAATGCATTCTTCAGTCCAGGGATCAAGATACATGGTCTCGAAAGTAAAAAGTCTGCTTTCAACTTCAATATCATCTACTGAACCCAAATTAGAGTGCACCGCGCGAAGTTCTCGACATAAATCCGAGTAACTTACCTTGTCAGGATCATAGTGAACCAATAGGGTCGCAAAACAAGGAGCCGTTTCTATAACCCCCGTCATACCACTTTCATCTATCGCACGCGCGAGGCCTTGCGCCAGAAAATTTAATTCCAGGGTCATTTCATTCCCCAGTTCAACCAGTAAATAGCGGTCGCCACCAGGCAAGTAACGAGGTTCTTCGTACAAGAAAACTCCTTCCAATAGGTATATTGTGGACCGAACGGAGCTGAGACTCAAGTATCACGAGCCCGAGATACTTTCATTTACGTCTGCCGAGGTGAAAAAGGTGCATTAGCAGTGTTTGACATGGATTTCTCCCTCCAAGACCGGAGCAAAGCGCTTTTCCTTATGCCAATTCCCCTCTGCAGGGATATCGGTTAAGGAAGGTCAATAGTTAGGGTTGGTCCATTCATTGGTTACGCCTATATATTAGAGTCCAAACGCAAGGCAGATAGGAGATTAGATGGTCAATCAGCAAACCGTACGACCAAGGCGAAGCGTCCTTTATATGCCAGGTGCTAATGAACGCGCCTTGGAAAAAGCCAAAGGTATTCCCGCCGATTCGCTTATCCTCGATCTAGAGGACTCCGTTGCTCCCGATTTGAAAGTTGAAGCGCGAAAGCGTGTCTGCACAGCAATTCAGAAAGGTGGATACGGATCTAGGGAGCTCGTGATACGGATCAATAGCTTGGATACTCCTTGGGGTGAGGCTGATTTTGAATCCGCAATAAAGGTAGAACCAGACGCTATTTTAGTCCCAAAAGTTTCCAGCCCTGACGACGTCAGAAATCTAAACCAAATATTCAAGACCTCCGGCGCTGAGTCCAAAATAGCACTCTGGGTAATGCTAGAAACACCGAAGGCTATCCTCTCAGTATTACAGATTGCCGAAGTTTCGATGGATCGAGAGAACCGACTAGCTAATTTCATCATGGGCACCAATGATCTTGCTAAGGACATGCAATTAATTCAAACTGAGGATAGAACCCCGCTTCTCACAAGTTTATCTTTATGCATACTTTCTGCTCGTGCTTTTGGAATAGGCATCACTGACGGCGTCTACAACGATTTAAAGAATCTCGAAGGATTCTCATCTTCAGTCAGACAAAGTCGAGAGCTGGGATTCGATGGGAAAACTTTAATACACCCAGGACAGGTCGGTCCGTGTAATGAAGAATTCTCTCCTCTACCAGAGGAAGTTCGAGCAGCGAAAGAAATCGTTGCCGCCTTCGAGTTGCCAGAAAACAAGAACAAAGGTGTGATTACTGTTAACGGTAAAATGGTCGAACTTCTTCATGCAGAAATTGCGCGTAGGACGGTATCTATTTCGGAGTCTATCGCGGCAATGAAGTTGAATTCCAAGTAACCTCTACGAAGGATCTCGGAGCCTGTTACTTCGAAAGCTCTAACATGAGTTCAATTGGTCGAAGGGCTTGTAACCTAAGTTCTTCCTGCACTGTCACTTCAGGTGATAGATCGCGAAGACAAAGGTAAAGTTTTTCTAAATTATTCAAACGCATATATGGACACTGGTTACACGAACAGGTTTCGTCCATACCAGGAGCCTGGAGAATTTTTTTCCTTTTCCCCTTAACGCGAAGCTCCTTCTCAATTTGATGAAATACCCCGTCCTCAGTTGCGATAATTAGAACCTCTTCATCGCAGTCAACTGCCTCCCGAATAATTCCTGTAGTCGAAGCGATAAAATCGGACTGTGCAAGAACCGAATCATCGCATTCTGGGTGAGACAAAACTCTAGCCCCCGGATTTCGAATCTTTAGAGTTGCCAGCCCTTTCGCACTGAATTGTTCGTGGACAATGCATGCGCCTGGCCACAGAATCATATCTGTTCGATTGGCCTTTTTTGATACCCAGCGTCCTAAGTGTCGATCCGGAGCGAAAATAATTTTTTCGCCCTCTAGGTGCTCAATCATTTTCACAGCATTACTTGAAGTGCAAATTAGGTCCGACAGAGCTTTAATCTCGGCCGTGGTATTAATATAAGAGACGACTTTGGACCCTGGATGGGAAGCAATGAAAGCCTTAAATTTTTCTGGCTTACAACCGTCGGCCAAGGAGCAACCCGCTTCGAGATCAGGCACAACGACCGTACTTTTCGGGTTTAGAATCTTGGCTGTTTCCGCCATGAAGTGCACACCACAAAATGCGATGACTTCACGATCAACCTCCGCAGCTGCCTGCGCCAAAGCGAGTGAATCTCCCACAAAATCGGCAAGGTCCTGGATTTCGGCCTCTTGGTAGTAGTGAGCAAGAATGACCGCGTCTTTTTTGTCCTTTAGATCTAGGATCGCGCCCTCAATATTTGTAGGGATATCGTTTTTCATTTTAAAAGTCTTCTTCCTCATCATCGGATCTCGAAAACCTAGTACTCGTCAACCATGAACGTCAACGAATTAAGATTGTCCGTATCTTTCAACCTACCCGTCCGATAGCTCTCGGCTTATCACAAGAGTGGGTATCCCCGCGGGAGCATTCTTCAAATCGAACACTCTCGTACCAGCCTTTCTACCACTTCGTAGATCACTGCCAATAAACCCGGCCTTTTTCAATCGATCGTGCTCCTCACTAATCCCGGTAACACGGAATGCCAGGCCCCAAAACGTATCAACTGCCTGCCCTGAGTCACCGAGAGAAGAAACAACCTCAACGGTAACGCCTCCAGTACGAAAGAACATCATTCTTGCCTTCCATTGAGGAAACGTCTCGTCTAGTGGAAGCCGCAACCCTAGACCGAGACCGTAAAAAGCTTTCGCCAACTCTGGCTCAGACGTTTTTACTACTACATGATCCAGCCACAAAACCTTTGAAAAATTCTTCAAAGAAGCCCAACTTGGCTTCGACCTCTCCACGAGTGTAATGAATTTACCTCTTCGGTGACTGGGATAGACCTCGCAACTTGTTTGAATACAGCTTTCACCTCTGGCGGAGACAAGCTCCGATGTCTTTAGGGGGCCAGTTTTAAGGCCTCGTTCGTGAAATTCTAATGAGGCACTTCTGAGGTCTGCGCAAATAAAGGCGAGTGCTTTTAAAACGTTTTGTTCACCCTCTATAAGTTCGATTGCGCCACGTTGGAGAGAAAACCTCATCCCCTTCCGCCCAGCAAGAGAGTCAGTAAAGATCTGATCGGGCACCTTGCCAAGCAAACTCGACCAAGATTTTAACGCGGCGGTAAGGTCTTGAACTTCAATTTGCACATGATCGACGGACTTTATCAGCCTCGTTTCGCCATCTTTTTCTACATATCCCAAAAAAAATCCTTATTAGACAAAGTTTCCTCTTCTGGCGTACCAGAACGACTCCGCGCTTTGTCCTCACTTACCTTATAAGTCACTTCTAATTGAGCTTCTAGGTCCTGAGTTTCCCGCAACCAATATTCCTCATCACCAAAGTGAGGAAAAGCGCTAGGAAACGCGGGGTCCGAAATCCGTTTTGCGATCCAAGCGGCATACCAGACATACCTCATTCCGCGAAGGGGCTCGACTAGAGCGAGCCAGCGGTCTTCGAAATCTCGAAATTCTCGATACGAGTTAACTAGTAAAAGACGCTGCCTCTCTCCTTCTGAATCTCGCCCCGGAAGTAGCATCCAGATGTCTTGAACCGCCGGGCCTTCTGTACAGTCGTCAAAGTCCAAAAAGAACCAGCCTGACGAACCTCGTAATAAATTTCCGAAATGACAATCTCCATGGATTCTGTGCATAGGCACCTCCTTGGAGAGTTCTTCGTATCTATCTGCAACTGCCAGAGCGGCATTGAGATACCTGTTTTCACAGGATGGAGGAATAAAGTCATTATCCCTCAAAAACGAAAGTGGTTCGTGAAGACGAGTAACCTCATCTAGCCTTGGCCGAGCTTTAAGAGCTCTCGTGGCGCCCACATTATGTAACCTGGCCAGCAATCGGCCCAAAATTGCAATCTCCGGGTCTCGGAGCTCATCTGGCGCCCGTCCCCCCGTCCGTGGCCAGACGGCGAAGTGAAGGGTGTCTCGAATTCCAACTGTCTTCCCTGATTTTAGTTGCAAGGGACTGCAGACAGGGATTTCGGAATCGTTTAAGTCTGCTAAAAATTCGTGCTCCTCAAGAATTTCCGGAAGACTCCATCTTCCAGGACGATAAAACTTGAGGACGACGTTCGAATTGTCTTCCAGCCGAAGGTCATAGACTCGGTTCTCGAGACAAGTTAGAGGGGTGCAATGACCCGTTGGTCGCAAGCCCACGGCTTCAGCGGCGGCCATAACCGCATTGGGAGTGAGATTTAAGAAAGAAGTTGAAGACACCTCAAAACGGTAGCGAAAAAGAATTGATAACAGATTAATTTTTGAAATTTGTATTTACTTTCAGAGACTTGTGATGGGTTTCGAGATATCAATATTTCGAAACTAAAAAAGGAAACTGTGTCGGAATCAACCAGACAAACCCATAGCGCTAAACCCTGGGTCTTCAGAACCTACTCAGGTCATAGCTCGGCTAAAGCCAGTAACAAACTCTATAGAAGTAACTTGTCAAAAGGGCAAACGGGACTTTCTGTGGCATTTGATCTTCCCACTCAAACTGGATATGACCCCGATAATCCGCTCTCACGTGGAGAGGTGGGTAAAGTAGGAGTCCCCATCGCCCACATCGAAGATATGTCCGAGCTCTTTGCCAACATACCGCTTGGCGAGATGAATACATCGATGACCATTAACTCTACCGCTGCCTGGCTCCTTGCCTTATATATCGTTGTTGCTGAAAAGCAGGGCGTAGCTCTCGAAAAATTGGCGGGTACCACCCAAAACGACATAATCAAAGAGTACCTATCGAGGGGAACCTACATTTTCCCTCCGAAACCATCTCTAAGACTCGTGACCGATATGATTTCATTCACGGTTCAGAATATTCCTCGATGGAACCCCATAAATATCTGTTCTTACCACCTCCAAGAAGCGGGCGCGACACCAGTTCAAGAAATCTCCTACTCACTTGCAAATGCTATTGAAATTTTGGATCGATTGGTCGGAGAAAACGAATTCTCTCAAGAAACCATTTCCAAGATATTCTCGCGATTTTCGTTCTTTGTTAATTCTGGAATTAGATTTATTGACGAAGTTTGCAAAGTACGTGCCTTGACAGCTCTATGGGAGGAAATCGGTCGGACCAGATATGGCGTTACCGACCAGAAATCCTTGCGGTTCCGATACGGTGTACAGGTAAACAGTCTTGGCCTGACAGAGAGTCAGCCGGAAAACAACATTATTCGCATCGTTCTTGAGGCCCTTGGAGTCACACTCTCCAAGAATGCGCGCTGCAGGGCACTTCAGCTACCAGCATGGAACGAGGCGTTGGGACTCCCTCGACCATGGGACCAACAATGGTCCTTACGCATTCAGCAAATACTAGCAAACGAAACAGATGTACTCGAGCATGAAGACATCTTCGATGGTTCTCACGTCGTCCAAAACCGAACGGATCAACTCACTTCCACGTCCCGCGAAGAAATGGAAAAAATTTTTGCAATGGGGGGGGCTGTTGCTGCAATCGAAAATTCTTACATGAAGCAAGAGCTGGTGGCCTCTCACTCCGAGCGGATGCAAAAAATTGAGAACGGGGAAACAACGATCGTTGGCGTAAATGATTTTCGCGAAGGGGAAGATTCTCCCCTTTTAGAGGCTACTCAATCTTTTCTAAAAGTAGATGAAAGCACGGAACGACAGCAGATTGAGAATATCCAAAGGTTTCGTACTAAACGTAACGATAGTGAAGTTTCCCGAAGCCTTCGAAATCTTACGGAAGGTCTCCGCAACGGACAGAACATAATGCCTCTTTCTATTGACTGCGCTCGTTCGGGAGTAACCACAGGAGAATGGGGTAATGCCTTACGCGGGATCTTTGGCGAATACCGTGCTCCTACCGGTGTCGTAATTTCATCCCCTCGCAATTCAGACTCCCAAGTCCGCAGAATACAAAACCAAGTAAAAGAACTAACTCGACAGCTGGGAAGGCCTCCTAAAATTCTTATTGGAAAACCGGGTTTAGATGGACACAGTAACGGTGCGGAACAAATAGCGGTCAGAGCTCGAAACGTTGGCATGGAGGTGGTTTACCAAGGTATACGTCTAACAACCGAGGAGATCCTCAGTTCTGCCAGAGACGAAGGTGTACATTTGATTGGACTTTCGATTCTTTCCGGCTCTCACGAAGTTCTTTTATTAGATCTCATCGATAGAATGAGATCTACGCATTGTAATATTCCAATTGTCGCGGGAGGTATTATTCCGAAGGAGGATGCGGAAAAGCTTATAGGCGAAGGAGTCAAGAAAATATTTAGTCCAAAAGATTTTGATCTTACCCATATAATGGGCGAGATCGTCAACGTGATCGCAGATGAATCTAAAAACTGATCTGCCGACGCAGATACTTGTGAGAGATCGACGTGCGATTGCATCGGCCCTCAACCTCATTGATGACCAGCGTCCGAAACAAAAGATGGAGGCAGCGCGACTGCTCAGCGCTTTGTCGGATATCGAAAGTAAACCCAGAATTGGAATAACCGGACCTCCAGGCGCAGGAAAGTCGACCATCATAAATGCCCTCGCTACAAATCTCGCCGGACAGGGGCTTACGACCGGCATAATTGCCGTTGATCCTTCAAGTAGACAAACCGGAGGGGCATTACTCGGCGATCGGATCCGTATGCGAGAACACTCCGATAACGAACAACCATTTTTGAGGTCCATGGCCGCCCGCGATCGACTTGGCGGAATTTCATCGGCTACTCATGCCGGAGCTGCGATCCTGGAAGCTGCGTTTGATCTTGTAATAATTGAAACAGTGGGGATCGGACAGTCGGAAGATGAAGTTCGAACACTGGTAGACACATTGGTTTATGTATGCCAACCAGGTGCAGGTGACCTTATACAATTCATGAAGGCAGGCATCTTGGAACTACCTGATATTTTCGTAATCAACAAATGTGATCTGGGAAATTCAGCGGATCGTTCACTGGACGAGTTACGATCTGCCCTTGGCCTCACTACTAAAACCGATGATGACTGGAAACCACCAGTTCTTTTGGCATCAGGAGAAAACCTAACTGGAATAAGCGAGTTATGTGATCAGTTAACCGAACATAAACACTTCCTTCAAGAAGGTATTGGCTTACGTAGGAGAAGAGAAGGTCGTGATCAATTCATAAGGAAAGAAATTTTATTGAGATACGGAAGTCTCGGTTTCGAGGCCCTTGGCGGCGATAGAGTTCTAGGCGAACTTTGTTCGAAGTGGCATAGTCCATCCCCGTACGAACCATTAATGCACCTGGACAAGAAAATACGTGGGCTCCTCCAAGAACTTCTCAACCGAACCAACGAACCCTAAACTTACCAAAAGAATTTACTTCCTGCGTGCCGACCATTCTACATCTGGAACATTTGCACGAGCATTCTCAAGACGGGCCACAACAAACAGAAGATCAGACAAACGATTTAAATATCCTAAAACAAGCGGATCAATAGGTGAAATTCTCGTCAAAGCGACGCAATTTCTCTCCGCTCGACGACAAACCGTACGAGCAAGGTGAAAACTGGCCGAAGGAATCGATCCTCCGGGAAGAACAAAATTTTTAAGCGGTGCAAGCTCTTCCTCAAACGAATCAATTGCTTCCTCCAATTCAATTATCTGCTCGCTCTCGGGCTTGGGGACGCCGCTCTTCTCGCGGCGAGATTCCTCCGGAGTGGCGAGGTAAGCACCCAAATCGAAAAGCGCATTCTGTACAGCATCGCACAACTTACGAATATCGACTTGCCTTGTCTGAGCAGATGCTAGGCCAACTACGGAATTGAGCTCATCGACCGCGCCGTATGCTTCTACACGGACGTCGTCCTTGGCAACCCTTAGTCCCCCAAAAAGATCCGTCTCACCTTGGTCACCACGTCTTGTGTAAATCTTCACTTCATTAATATACGCTGGGTAGTCAGCCCAACACCCTTACTTTTCGACTCAAATCTTTAAGTCGCGGTTAAGAAGGTCTTCATCAATTTTTTTAGAGACTTCGGGATTAATCTTTCCTAGATCGACGGCCATAATCTGTCGTCGTCTTAAAATAAAAACTAATCCAACTAGCCCGATTACAACGAAGAGTCCTCCCGGAACAACATATGCAATTAAGCCTACCCCTTCGGCCTTCGGAGCTTGCAATAAGATATCTCCATATCGAGTGAAAAGAGCACTCTCCACGAATTCCCTAGACATACCGGAGTTTTCTTGCTGTATGATCCAAAGCCTTAATTCCTCTGCCGCAGAGCTGGGACACTCTGAAAGAGCTCGACCAGGACAGTAGGGACTCATTAATTCATCCGACAACTCATAGGCCCAGCCGGAAATCTTCTCAACACTTAGAGTCGAATCCGCATCGATACAAATCGCAACGATACAAACAAAAAATGTGATACAAGCCGAGCGCTTTAAATATCCCAATGCAGTTGTCCCTCGCGATCGTCAGAGAGGTTATCAATCCTAATTTCTTGACGTGGCGGTTCCGGAATCACCCTCGATCCCGATGGTACGCTTTCGGTAACAAACGCGTTTCCATTGATCACGCTCCCCGCTCCGATTACGGTCTGGCCTCCGAGAATGGTAGCTCCGGGATAGATTGTGACATCATCACAAATCGTGGGGTGACGTTTTGTTCCTCGAATTGTTTGCCCTCGTCGAGGTGAGAACGCGCCTAGCGTAACCCCATGATAAAGCCGAACCCTGTCCCCAATCTCACTGGTTTCTCCGATCACGACACCTGTGCCATGATCAATAAAAAAGCGTCTGCCGATGGTCGCTCCCGGGTGAATATCAATACCTGTTCTTGAGTGCGCGTGCTCGCCCATAATTCGCGGTAGCTGGGGCACTCCGGCACGGTACAAGACGTTGGCCAAGCGGTAGATCGTAATGCTGTAAATCGAGGGATATGCCGCCACGATTTCCCCAAAACTCTTAGCAGCTGGATCGCATTCGAAAGCGGCCTCCACATCTTCGGCCAATTGAACCCTGACACCCGGAAGGGCGGATTGAAGATCCTCCCATATCTCTGAAGGCTCAAGTTCGCTAGGTAGCCCTACCTTGTCCACGAGGACAAAAAAACGGTCTCGTAAAGAAGCCAAAGTAGATCTCAAAGCCCCTCGGTCTCTCTGGTGTAGTACAGCTGCCTTCAAGCGCTCAGTCCATTCCACCGCGGCCTCCCAATCGGGATAACCTTCC
>Ga0310344_10002023_pt1 | contig 15333 bp, 16 predicted proteins | sample HC15DNA20200_MG_FD_203801 | JGI IMG/M metagenome (GOLD analysis project Ga0310344, IMG submission 203801) | Marine microbial communities from station ALOHA, North Pacific Subtropical Gyre - HC15-DNA-20-200_MG | ecosystem: Environmental > Aquatic > Marine > Oceanic | place: Pacific Ocean: North... | reverse complement strand
GATTAGTATTAGCTGCTGATCCTCGTATCTGAACAGTAGCATCGTGATTAGCCCTATCCCCAGCATTTGTGCTACCCCCTTGAACGGGAAAAGCGGCATAACCAGAACCGCTAGTAGTGTATGGAACAAAAGTATGCCTATCAACGATAGTAGCAATTCGATATACAGTATCATCTGCAATGCCCTGTAAATTAGTATGGAGATTAGAAAGCGAAGTCGTATTTATATTACGAACAGTAAATAAATCTCCAGCTATAGCTTGATGATCAGCCTCAGTATGAATTGCAGTATCTGATTGGCTGTTATACCCCGCATAACGTATTTGTTTTATACGATGCTTTAATCCACGAAAAGAATTAGATTTATCTCCAAAAGTAAACCCAGGATTTAAATCAAGATTATTACCATCCTCATCAGTACCAGTTCCCCCAGAAGCAGGAGCTATATAATCCCATTTAGTTCTATAGTTATATCTCTGTCTTGGATTATTATCACCATGAATTCTTGCAGCCTCATTACTTCTGCCGGGCTGGTTACCGACAATCCAGCTATTAGAATGAGTTTTCTCATGAGAGATAAATGTATAGGGGAGACCATAAGCTTTTCTAGGGTCTCCATCCTCTAGAAAGTGATAAACAAACCCTCCTCGACCAACATTAGCACTCAAAGCATTATCTAAAGGATCTCCATTTGCTTTACGTAAATAAAAATCAGTTCCATTAAAATGACTAGAGCCTCCTTGTCCCTGAACATTAGAAGCTATAAGTCCACTAACTCCATTAGGAATGTTAGTAACTACTGGAGCACCTTCTATCTGCACAGATGTCCCACTAGGGAGACATAATCCACTATCCATCTGAACTAGAGGGACCGTTCCTGAGGCTCCTCTATCAGTATCTAGCCGTATTCCAGTAATGCTACCTCTAATAAACATATCAGCATCCCCAGCAGCTTGGAGAATAACAGCGGGTTGTAAATTATCCATTAAGACACCGTATTCAGATATGCAGTCTCATCCACGGCCCCTGACTGAGTAATACTTCTCAATATATCGCCCGGAGAGAAAGAACTATTAATGTTTATATTAAAAGATTGGTTATGGGTAGTTATACTTCCACTTCCTACTCCTCCACCACCGCCACCTCTCAAACTTTTAACTAGGTGAGAAGGTACGACATACTCACCACCGTGAAGGATGGCAGGAACTTTATCTCCAGGTCCCCCCGGAATTAAACCTCCAATCTGTTTCGAACCTATTGTGGGTATTTGAAAACTTCCGGGATCAATTGATATATTGTCGGTTATCCAATTAGGTAATCCAAATCCCTTAAAATCTTTCACTATAAGTTCGTTCCACTGCTCTATTATCCAAGTTATAGCATTATTAAGTGCCCCAATTATTTTGTTTGCTATAGTTTTACCTATTTTACCTAGGAAATCTAATTTCCCCATAGACCAGCTTTTAACATCGTCAAAAGACAGGTTCTTCAGCTCTTCCCACTTCTCTTGTACCCATCTAATAGGAGCCATTACTTTTTCTTTAAGAAGATGACCTATACCTTTGACCATCTGACCTATATCCATTGATATCTGATACAGACCTTGGGCATTGCCTCCAAACTTATGGTCGTCAGACTCTTGTCCCATGTGTAGCGAAGAAAAATTATTTCCGAACTGAGCTTTAAGCTTCTCAACCTGTTGGCCAGTCATAAGACCTAGATCCATTGTGAACAGATCGCCTAATCCTGACATTATGCTTGAGCCTACATCTTTAAGGTTTTCCCACATCCTAGGTAAAAATCCCGCTATACCCGTCTTTAAATCCCAACTACCCCAAATTCCACTAGCCCAATCCTTAGCCAGAGTGCCCGCCTTGGTTGCTATGTCTTCTAATCCATTCCACCATTCCGTTAGTTTTGACCAAATGCCACTCCACGATGGCAGCTTTGCAATCATGTTGGGAATAACTCCAGCTACGCCAGTAGGATCTGTTACTATTGTTTGCCCCATATGGGTTGTTGAGCCACCCCAAGTACCCCAAATAGATACGGCTTTTTCCTTAAGCTTCGTCCCAGCAGTGGCGGCTAACGATCCTAATCCATCCCACCACCCTGTTATTGTTGACCAAATATCTTCCCACGTTGGAATTTTATTAGGTATTTCACATGTAAAGAAGTCTTCTATCTTCCACCAAGCCTGTTGAGCTACAGTCCATACAAAATTACCAAGAGTTGCACCAAAATCAGCTATGGCAGGAAAATTAATTGATTCCCCAATGCCCCTCAGCATTCCGGGTATAGAGGGACTAACTTCCTTACCTTCATCATCCTTACCAGTAAAGAACCCAGTTATCGCTCCCCAAATTCCCCCCAATATACCTCCCCAATCAATATCAAAAATAGTCCAATCTATTCCATCCAACCAGCCAAATATGGAATCTTTCACCCCACCACCTTTACCCGCAAGATCAGCCCAAAAACCTGACACACCTTCATGGGTATCTTTTAACCAGCTAGTAGTTATAGCACCTCTAACAAACTGCTCACCATCTTTTTTAACTTGATGTTTAGCTCTGTCGGTAGCACCGCCTACAGCTCTGGCAACTTTTTCTCCGTCTTTTGCTGCAGAGTCATAAAAGCCACTAACGTGATTTGCTGTTTCAGTAGCACCTCCTCCAGGTGAGGGCATGCTTCCGCCTCCACCCATCATTCTTCTGGCCATTCCTCCGCCAAAACCACCACCTCCTCCTCCGCCCTTAAGTAACCAATCAGGAAGAATCATTTGGAATATGCCCTTCATAGCTCCCCAAAGAGCTTTAAGAATTGCACCACGAATAATATTGGGTATATCCCACATGGCTAACTTTATTACCTTCATCAAAACTTTAAATAATGGAGCCATATCACCACTAAACATAGCTCCCAAAGCTTTCCCTATTTCTTGGAACAAAGGCAATATAGTAGTCAACATAAATTGAAGGAATTTCATTAAATAAGGAAGCATAGGCATCAATAACATATCAATCATAATGCCAGCAATTTTCCAGAAAGAACCCGCAACACCGCTAAAAATACCGCTACTACCCAAAGCCTTTCCTAAAAATCCCACAATCATCCCCACACCAGCTCCCATCGCACCTATTGCTCCGCCTTTAGCCATAGCTCCAGATAAGGGAATCATCTTGGTTCCAACGCCCTTCATGGTCTCCTTTAGACCACCCATACCTTCCTTACCTAACAAAGCTTTACTGAGGACAGCCCCAGTTCCACCACCTTTGGACAAAGCACCAGCTTCAGCTTGCTCACCTTTAGATGTAGTTACAAATCCTTGCTTAACGCCACCTAAAAATTCACCAAGCTTTTCAAAACCAGTTAACTTTATTTCAGTTGTTCTCTCTGTTACCACAATAAATTCCCTCTAAATATATAAATTAACTAGGAAACCTATGGGAAGTTGAGCCGCCCTGATCACCAAATGGTGAGCTAGGACTTGAAGAAGGGACGGAAGACGGAGCACCGGGCATATTGGGAGAGCTACCTCCCCCACTTAGACCACCAAATATGGCCCCTAATGTCTCTGTCCAGAATTCACTCGCTGCGAAGTATCTTCTATAGACCAGAATATCCGACATTGAGTTAACCTCATCCATCGTATACCCAGAAAATCTAAGTAAGATCTCCATTTTATGACGAGCTACACTGACATTGTCTCCGTCATCTATACTTTTTTTACCGCTTCTACCTCGCCCTCTTCCATCGGATTCGGCACTATTGATGTAAGTGCCTCCCCTATATCACGGCTCAACCTCGCAAGAGTTGTTTCCGTAATGGGTCGAATAGGGCTTCGAGTAAGCATTTTCTGTAGTGCCATTACATAATATTTAGATATGGAAAATTTAAATTCCCCATTCGTCCAAATCTGAGCGGCATCTATGCAGTCATTTTTCTCACCCCAAGTCATTTCTCGGTAATGAAAAGACCACTTTTTGCCTTTAAAGACAAACTCCAGAGTGTGCTCATTAGAATCAGCGAAAAGTATAGAAGGGTCTGTCCCCTCCTGTATCTCTTCTTCCTGATCCGCTGTCTCGTCCTTAACCGAATCCTCTGCCTGTAATGTTCCCGAATCTGTCGACTCAGGCCGTTCCTGTACCATACCTTTACCTCTCCTTTTTTATATTCCTAGCAAAAACTAGGGATACCTATTCCTTATAGATGCCCTCTACCATTGTGTAGGGAGCATAACCATCATGTTCAATAAGACGTAAAGCCTCTTTTTCTCCATTCGCCGCAACCTCGTACTCCTGCCACTTCCTATTACCTTCTCCATCATCCTCTTTAATTCGGATGGAAAAAGCCCGAAGTAGCTCAGGCGTTGTATCGGCCTGAGTATGAGTATACTTAGACTTTGCTTTTTTCGCCTTTTTAGGAGTCTCTTCGACTACCTCATCATCACTTGTATTTTCAGTAACCATTTAGTTCTCCTTAGGAAGGGGCGTTATCAAGGAACTCTATGGACATGCTCGAAGCTTGACCATCAAAATCCACTGGAATATTTATTGAAGGAGGTGCTGGAATACTGTGTCCCGCACTATTTAAATACAGACCCACCCCAGCAGCTGAACCTTCAGAGCCAGATTGAGTAATTTTTCCAGGATCAGGAAGAGTTAGCATAATTTTATCGTGTCCCGCACTAGCTGCTGCGGCTCCACTGTTAATTTTTCTTAACTCTATTTCTAAAGACATGCCCTTCAATGTCTGCATATCTCTCTGATCTGCATCCATAAATCCTTGATTCAGAACATACTGGAGTAATTTAGCATCAGTTGGTCGCCCAGCTGTTCCACCAGCAGTGGCACTACCAGTATTATCCATATCTACTGATCCAGATACTGTGATAGTTCTCCTACCTTCCAGTATTTCATAAAGAATCTGCCTATCATGAGTAGTCGATGATGTAGCAGCACTCTGAGTAACGTAATATCGAGGATCTAAAGCATTATCAACTGATATAGATAAGCTTCTTACCCTAGCGAAAGTTGTGCCGTGCATCTTAATCTGTGCCCCTGTAAAGAAATAGGGCTGTTCAGTCACTCTAGATACTCTCATTGGCTGAATATCATACGTATTGCTAGCAGCTGTAACTCCCTTAGCCATGTAACGAGCTACATCAGTAGCTGCTCCAGTACCATCATCCTCCCCAATATTATGTCTCATATCCTGAGCAATAAAATCGTAGTTAAAAGTAACCGGGTTACCCTCATCCATAGACATGGTAAATCTAGAAACTTTGCAACCAGTGTAATTGGTAATGAAGTTACTGCCATCATCTGCTCGAAACTTAGCCCCTAGCATAAATGATTGCTGAACTAAAGTAGGACGACAATAAACTGTCTTGGCAGATGAACCAGTAGTAGCAAGAACCCCTGTCTCAGCAACCGAGCCTCCAGAGACTCTAGCTACAGAACATACTGCATATGCAGTGGATGCTCCACCGCTAGGGCGTTTACCATTCCATCCAGCTATCGAAAGATCTCTATCTTGAAATACGTTTACAGCAGCATCTGCACCGCCAGCTCCTATGTATGCCCAAGTACATGTCCAAGGATTGGGATGGGCATCGCCCGCATCACCTATTAAAATAATATGAGTGGGAGGATCGGCTTTAACTGTAGAACTACTAGGTCCTATAGTTGTGAAGTTAGGAGCAGAGCTAGCAAACGTAACAGAGGTAGCAGTTACAGTAGCAGTAGCGGTAGTCCATCCTGCTGAAGGAGTTATATTCGCACTGCCAGCCGTGTTAAAAGCATTAAACGCTAATCCATACATTTGCTCAAAAGCTAATCTACTGGAGTCATGGCAAAGCATGACGGAAGGTATACCACCCTCCAAAGTCTCCTGACCTTGAATTGGGAATAACATATTCCTATCATCTACACCGATTCCATAGAATGGAGTCCATGCAAAAGTGGGATTAGGTAAATTTATCCCACCATTAACAATTCCCCATTGACGATACAACGCCTTGTTAGCTGTACCTTCATCATCAGCACCTAATTCCGCCGCCGCTGCGGGCGGAGTTCCATAAGTGTGCTCTGGGGCCCAACCTACATCAATTAAATCTGCTCTATATCTTCCTTGTGGCATTTATGATACCCCTCCTCCGAGGACTTGCTGAAAAGCTTCTTCAATAATCGGCCCAGCTAGCTCATCGGGAACTCTTGAACTTGTTATCCAGGAACCATCTGGTAGTTTAAAATTTCTCTTACTAGATAAAGTTCTGGTATAACCAGAAACTTCTTCGTTTCCTCTCTTATAAGTACCAATCTCTACTTCTTTTGAAGTATCAATCTCATCTCTATATATGGCTAACGTAATTGACGCATTTCCATCAGGCTTTATCTCATAGCTACAAACAGCCTGTGAGCTACCATAAGGAATATCATTACCACCAATTTGAGGCTCTTCTTTCATCAATTCTTGAGCTTTCGTCTCCAGCTCTTCCTGCCATTGAGGTAGTAATTGAGACAGAAGGGTACGATTCAGATCGTGTTGAACTGAATCTTTTGATCCGTTCTTTACATCAAACTTTATTACTGCCATTACGCTAATGTATCCACAGGCTCACCATGACTACGATAAGAGCATTTCACATTTCCAGAGAAATAATTAAATGTATCTACGTTTTCCCTGAAACTGTTAAACTGCAAAAACTGGTATTCATTTGTTGCTAAATCTATATGATCTATATCAAATGTCCTGTTAGCCGCTAAGTTAGTAAAAGCTATTTCATCAATTGTCGTAGGGTCCCACGTCCCAGCAGACGAAGTTGCCGTTTGATCTATATTAATAATATATTGTTTAAAGTTCGTAGAATCGATAGTCGCATTCCACGTCCTATAATGCCCCGACCTATTTGTCGACTGTCTAAGTGTCACACCTATAACATCTGATGATGAGTCAATCTTAGCGAAAAAACGTATTTGTTGCAATCGTCTAGGGTATGGATCAGGCACAGAAGTGGGTAATGCTCTATAAGATTCACCATTACCTCCTCCCCCAACAACAACTCTCATCGAATTAGTTCCATATTTTCTGGCACTTTCAAGAAGACTTATAGTGGAATTAGTAGTGGTATCGCCCCATACGGCCTGTACAGCGGCTGTATTTGCATATCCCTCAAAACCGTCTAATAACTGATCAGTAGGATCAAATTGTTTAGAGAAAATGATTCTCTCTATCTCATCTATAGAATCATAAAATCGTTGTCTAGAAGTAAAAACATTTAGCTGTACATCTAAATTAATAGTACGTGCTATATGTTGGAAAGCTACACTTACATACTCAGTAGTCTGTCCTTCAAGAGAAACTAATACATGATCCCCGGAATTACGAATATCTGCTCGTTGGTAATCAGGCGGGGGCTTCTCAATAATTACTGGTTTAACTATATTTCCACTACGAGTATCCCAATAGGTGTCTAAAAGATCCTTCAATAACTGAGTGGGCATTCCTCTTGGAGTATAAACAAGACTCGTCATGGAACCCAGACCCGTACTTTACGTAGCTCCTCTAACCTTTCTTCAGAAGATTCTCGCCATTGACTGACTTTCTGCTCCAAAGAGTATCTATCAGTTCCCTGAGGAATGATATTTGTGTAATCGTAATTAGTAATGATATCGGCGGCTACAAACTTAGTAGTTATATCCTCAACCTGACCAAAAGACACGTTGTACATATCATCATCCGTATCTGTGCCCCATATATAACTGCATTGAATAGCTCTTTTGAACTCTCCGAAGCCCCACGTATATATTGCAGATCGAGTATAAGTAAAAGGAATAGACAATAATCTAGTTAGTGGAACAATTCCTGTTTGAGGGTCGACAAAATAATCACTTGTCCGTCCCTCAGTCAAAACATTGTATTTAGATCCATCCCATACAGCTAAATTAATAAATTTCAGCACAGGTTGCCTCTTAAGAACAACTCCGTACCTACTAAACTCATAAAGTTCTTCATGCCTATAATTCGGCTTCCAAGAACTGGTCGAATATCTATCTATTCGACTCTCATTTCTTTGTATAAGTGCCTCTACCTCAGCTTTAGAAGGAGAAGTAGTGTCAGAAAAGTCCTGTCTCAGCTGTAAAAACTGGGAAATAAGTGTTGGAGTTGTATAGGCATACGCAGGAAAGGGATAAGATCGAACTAAAGTTCCTACAGTTGTTACAGTTGAAACACTTACTCGAACCCAGTACTTCGCAGTTCCCCCAGTGGTATCTTCAGTCTGAAGATTAGAGTTACTACCCTCAACTCCTGCTAAAAGACTAGTGGCCCAATTACTGGGTGCTCTCCATTGAACAACGCCATTACCGTCAAAAGCATAAGTTTTTACTAAAGGAAGGTTTACCCAGGCAGAGCCATTGTAATACTCATAATCAGGAGTGTCGTTATAAACCCCAGCCGTAGCTAATTCAAAATAAGCTGCATGAAACTTCCTATCGAGGCCCATGTAGAGCTTATCCGATGTCTGTCCCATGATCGAAACAGCAGATCCTACAACATCTGCGGCTGCAAACTCTAAATCGACATATGCAGAGGCACTATCGTCCCATAGATATATCGAACTCCAAGGTAACATCTACTACTCCTGTTGTGAACTATCCTCCATAGCCTCCTGAAGGCTAGCCTGAGCTTCTGCACGTTCCTCAGCTGTAGCTTCAATTGATATATTCAACAACTGATGCATCCATGTAGGAAGTACTAAAAGTTCAGATCTCGTTAAAAAAGCTACTCCCTGTAATTGAGGAAATGCTTCTTTAATCTCACCCTCAATGAAAGTTACAGACTTTTGAAGCCTAGAGGCCTGTTGGACCAAGGCTTCCTTTCTCTGATCCTGTCCTTCTCCGCTTCCATCTAATTCGGACTCTACCTTCCAAAGCTTATAGCTCGCCTTAACCTGGGACATTGCCCCTTTATACTCATGCCATGCAGCAAGCATGGGTCGAATATCTCTAGCTATAGCTACTCTATTGTCTATATAAGACTCATCAGAAGAATCTATATCATCATCTTCTTCTGATTCTAAGAATGCCAAAACATCGTCAGAAGACGCTGGAGTATCTAATGTATTCTCTTCTACCATTTCCTTCGCCTTGTCTAATTCTGCATCTTCTATCAAAGGTCCCCTATCTTCCGAAGTCTCATCCGGGTTTGATAAAAGATTCAAATCACGTTCTGTAGTCATAAAACCTCTCCTATCCTTAAAATGTGCTACCTGAAACCTATCCTTATTTCTCTAGCATTATACCTTAGTTTAAAGGTATGGACTAATATATTTTAATAGTACAGATAATTATATAATTATCTGTACGGCTCTCCACAAGTCCATACGACCAAAGAATATCTAGTACCTTTGGTAACTGGACGTACTTGATGGAATAAATACGAAGGAAAAACCACCATTGAGCCTTGTGGTTTAATATCTGTCGCAACGTATCTTCTGTCTTCTCTTTTCATTAATCCATCTTCAGTTGATCCTAATCCCAAATCAAATTCTAAATCTCCACCTTCATAATCAATTGGAGAAGTTATATTAACCGTAGTACTTAACTTTCTTATTTTCCCAAATAATTGCGGATTATTTATAGGATTTTGTGTAATACATGGGGCAATATCTTCCGATGTACCTTCTGTATAAAACTCTTCTTCCTCTTTAAAATCTTTAGAATCAGTATACTTACCATAATTACAAGAATATCCTTGGTCATTATGCCAACCATAAAATCCACCCTCAGGATATACGGTAAATTGTATTCTCTCACTATAGTCTATATCGTAATTCCAACCAGCATTTTTATTAGCATCATGAATTATTGGATGTAACGCATCGTATATCCACGGTACATCAAGCCATGAAATGTAACACATTCTTTTTTTAGGAGCATTAACTTCTTTGTTATAACCCCCACGTTCATTTCCGTGTCTAAATCTTCCAATAGTTCCCTGTACTTCAAAACCTCGATCTCTCATATCTTGCAAAGATTCAAGCCCTAACTGTAATATTTCATCACAAAGACCTGTATCTAACACTTCTGGATACATCCAGTAGGGATTATATACGTCCATCTATTCTGCCCCTATTACATCTGGTTCTTTCCCGTCTCTATCTTCAGGTGGTATTTTCCATATCACCCAATCTTTCCTTTCTTCATCCCACTCCCAGAAAAATCTACCTTCAGCAGCAGCATCAGTAGTTTCTTTATAATCTGGCATTGGTTTTGGGGCTACCCATTTCCATGATGGTATATCAAATCTCCAGGTATGAAATGATGGATCACACCAAGGAAGTTCTTTTGGTGGGCGAAAACCATCATTAGCTTCATCAAACCAACTACCTATTACCGCAGCCTGTTTTCTAAAAGGCTTACCATCTATATGATGAGGTCCATCACTATAAATTCTTGCTCCAGATTCAAGTGTTAGATATCCTGAACCGAAGTGATTGCCCTCCTCAATATAAGTATTGGTACTATTTTTAGCCCATTTAGTGTCGTCTCCATAGATACTTTTAAGATATGCTATGCCGACAGATTCTAATTCATTTTTATCTTCGTCCCAACAATGTTCGTCTGCAACTCTAATAACATTCAGAACTATATTATTTTCATCTAATTCTGCAAATGTTGCCACATGTTTATCCTATTTTATATCTCATCACAACTACTCCAGATCCACCTTTACCGCCTTGTGATCCAGCGTATCCTGCACCACCACCTCCTCCTCCCTGATTAGCAGGGCCATCCCCTCCATGTCCCCAATTACCTTGTGCTCCGTGACCACCTCCGTGAACTCCCCAATATCTCTGTGCTCCGCCCTGTGCTTGAGAATAACTTAATCCTTTACCACCCCCACCGCCACGGTTAACAGTGCTTCCAGTTCCGTAATCATTACCAAAACCATAATGCGTAGGACCACTTGTTGATGCTCCTCCTGCATGATAACTTGATGATACATTTCCTTGATCACCAGAATATTCCGCAGCTACTCCATCTGTATTTCCATATGTAGCAGGGGTCGATTGTTTATTGGCTTTACCGTGAACAGGACCACTCCAGTTATAGTAGCCTACATAACCACCACTTGACCCATTTCCACCATGACCCGAGCTGCTTCCAGACGTACCTCCTCTTCCGCCACCTTCACAAAGAATTCGAGAATGTCCATCTCCATCAGAAAATGTCCCACTAGAAGTTACGATACTTTGATTACCATGACTCCAAGCTCCTTGAGCTGCGATAGTACAGGTAATTACATCATTAGTACCAATAGATACATTATTTACAATTCTGGCTCCTCCACCACCTCCTCCGCTACCCCATTGACCTGAGGACGCATTAGACCCTGCTCCACCTCCACCCAAAACAAAGAAGTCTACAGGACCTCCAGCATAAAAAGTTACATTGCCAGAACTATTCATTTCATGAGATCTATAAGTAACACCTCCTGAAACATATTCACGAGTTATTCCGTCTGTACTGCTGTTAATTTCTGCGTAAGCCAGACCTTGAATCTGAGAAATAGCACTATGTTCTTCTATACCCCAAACTCCACTGCCCATAGTAGTACTTCCTGCCATAGGAGTTTTAGATATTTTACTGTCCCCAATAACTCCACCGTTTCGTTGAGTAGCTTTACCCATTAATATCCCCCCTATGCATCATCTAAAATTTCGTAACTGACAAAATAATCTAAGCTAGTACCCCCACTAATTCTCATTAAATCAGTTTCATCCATATACATTGGATTAGCTAAAACTAAAATAGCAGAACTTCCAGGTACACTTAGATTTGAAGTGAGATAAAAATAAGTTGATCCATTATCTACTGATACTTCTATATAGACAGTTTGTGCAGAAGTAGTATGATTCGCAATATGTATAGTATTAATTTTATATAGTTTATTATCGGGAACATCTATTATAGTTGCGGGTGAACCTGTTACGCTCCCTGCAATCAATGCCCCATTTATACTTGTTACGTTTACTATGTTTGGTGTTGCCATTTATTTAACTCTTAAAAACGTATAATATATTAATCGTTACCAATCCAAGAAACCTTATCACCATTTGTTGCGGCATCTACATAAACTTCTGACAGTTCAACTCTAGGAAGTTCTAATGTTTGCCCAGCACTAAGTTCATAACCCTTTGTCATACTAACAGTACTATCACCAATAGCAACTAAACCTTCATTACTACTAGGGGCTTTAAACTTAATACTAGTTATTACGGATATATCACTAGCAAGTTGTACTCTAGTACCCGCAGTAGTGACTGTAACTGTATTTACTTTAATCATATTATTTCCTAATAACAATCCTTAACACAAATTGTCACATCTAATTTATCCTGTGTATCGGAATAGAACCTAAGTTCATCACCCTCTGTTAAATATAATGTACCGCCTTCCAAAACATTTTCTGCTGCATATGCGGCAATTGGGTGATTCCATAAAATAGTGTGGTCTACCCCTGAGTTGTTCCATTGCCCCCCTACCGTAGCGTCATAATAAGGATTCATCCAGTTTGTATTGCTAGAGTCAGAACCACCTGTCATAAGCCCATTCTGTTCTCTAGGAATGAACATCTTAATAGAAAGGTTATATCCAGAGGCATACCCATTAGATACCCATATAGTATCTATGATAAAAAGATGACTTTCTGGTACGACAAATAACTTCGCTGCCAAACCCGCATTCATCCTTGGCAATCTAAACATTCTTGGGACTTCATGTTCTACATCTTTTAAATCTACTAAAGCCATATTATTTTCCTAATCTTCCATTGACTCGAATGAAATTATAATATCTACTCCCATTTCGTTCCATTGTGGAAAGTGTTTATTCATTTTGGCATTAGCTTTAATAATATCCCCTTCAACCATATAAAATGGTCGTTGTAGTAATTCAACTCCATTTTCTGGCACTCTTACAGATTTAGCTATAGTTACTGTAGCATCATTGCCAGTTGGTTCAGCGGCGGCTGAACCAGCTGTATCATTTACAGCCCCCAATCCTTCTAAATCTACGTTAATGTAGATTTGTGGGACTTCTGGGTTTGCCGCTCTAATACTATTTATTTTTAATACTCTCTCCGCAGGACATGTCAATAAAGTATCTTTAGTCCTATTAGACTGCATAATTGCTTGTGCAAAAAGTGTCTCATCACTAGGATATTGTCCACCTAGCATGAATCTATACTCATATATCATGTCAGTAGGTACGAACCCTCCAGGGGGAATTCCAGACCACTTTCCATGTAAACCTGACGCATCAGATGTCGATGAGTGCTGAGAACCAAAAGACCATTGTGCGGCAGTATTCATCATGTACGAATACCCGTTTCCACTTTGTGTTTGTGCCATCACAAGACTAAGGTCACCTAGTTCTCCTGGCTGTGGGGGAATAAATGTAGATGGGTTTGGAGCACCTGTATTTTGATAATCGCCTTCTCCACCATGACCATGAACAAATTGTTGGGTAGAGTCATGTAAGTGTTGAGGGAATTTCATTACCCTAAAAGGAGTAGTTTGGTCTACATTAGCGGCATACATACCTACGAGGCTCGCAGCACTACTACCTGAATTAACTGTAGCAACTATATTGCTATTATCTTCATTTGTTTGAGGATTTAGTTTATACCCCATAGACATCCAGTCATAGTTAGCAGAATACATAGCAACTCTAGTTTGGTTGTTAGTTCCGTCTGAAGTTGCTGTCATTAAGGTAAGGGCATCATCACTATGTGTTAAACCAGTAAGTACTGTACTCTGATTAGAGGCAGTACAAACAAAAACTATTTTATTAGATAGGGTTATCCCTGCCACATTTGAAGGACAGTAAAGCTCTGCTGTAGCTGTTGTAGAGTATGTTTCTCGCTCCTTCACTCCCTTAACAAATATTACTTGTGAAGTTTTTAAGTTCCACGCTAATGTACCTACATGTAATTCACTTAAGGCTGCTATGTTTGGATTTGCCATATCTAAACCATCTTTACTACATTATTAATTTAATTACCCGCCGAATACTATGGCCATTGCTATAGCTTGACCAACTCCACCACCACTTGCATCTGCCCATTCAGGAGAAGCACTATTACCCTTACTAGTTAATACCTGACCATCAGTACCGTAGTTAGCCCCAGCAATACCAACTTGACCTGATGAAGCAATACGTAATGCTTCATTACCATTAGTAACAAAGGTCATTAAGTCGGCAGAAGAATCTCCGTATATTCTAGTTGTCCCTGATTCTCCACCCCATCTGAGCATTTTTGTATTTACTAAGGAAACATCGCTAGTACTTCCATAAATATATAGTGCATCGACATTGCTACCGCCATCATTAACTCTAAAGGCTATACCCCTATCTTGGGTAACATTTTTAAGAGTGATGTTACCGCTAGAATCGTTATAGAGATTCCATTTTTCTGTACCGTCATCCTTGCCTCTAAGCATTGAGTAGTTAGAGGAATCAATAATAACGTCATTAACAGTATCCAGAACAATGTCTCCACCACCTGATGCGTAATTTCCTGCTGCCCCTGAACCGCCACTAGTAGTACTAATAGTCAGGTCGCCTGACGAACCACTAGCTCGTTCCATTCTAATTGTTTGTGGACCAATTTCTAGGTAATAGGAATCGCTATATTGAACTCGTATAAATGAGTTTGTATTAGCACCGTGGTCAACCTCTAATGCTACCGCAGGAGTTGTAGCATGACTTCCTATTCCTACATTTCCATTAGCTATAAATGTAGCCCCTCCGTCCCATGCTGCGGATGTACCACCTCTTACATTAAGGACATTACCGTTTACTTCAAATCCGGGAGGATAATCTGTTGCTGAATTGGAGTCTAAAATGTGAAAGACGGCTTCAGCATCAGAAGATTCAAACTTTGCTACTGTATTCGTAGTTCCTGAATCAACATATAAAGTTCCATCAGGAATAAACACACTTCCACTAGCATCTACTTCAAACAAATCTGTAGCACCACCAGCAGAGTCTACTATTTTAAATTTGTCGCTGTCGTCTCCAAATAGCCCAACTTTCATCCATCTAGCATCATTATCAAATGTCATAATGGCATTTGAATCAGCACCAGTTGTTTCAATCTCTAATCCCGATGTTGTTGCATGTTTAATATGAAGCATAGACGCAGGAGAGGTTTCTCCAATTCCTACGTTTCCACTAGAGTTAATTATAAAATCTGGTGTAGCGTTATTCGTTCTTTTTATTTCAAAAGCGTCAGTTGCTCCACCACTTGAATCCATTCCAAC
>Ga0310344_10002022_pt1 | contig 15335 bp, 14 predicted proteins | sample HC15DNA20200_MG_FD_203801 | JGI IMG/M metagenome (GOLD analysis project Ga0310344, IMG submission 203801) | Marine microbial communities from station ALOHA, North Pacific Subtropical Gyre - HC15-DNA-20-200_MG | ecosystem: Environmental > Aquatic > Marine > Oceanic | place: Pacific Ocean: North... | reverse complement strand
CCATGTTGGTATTTCTGTTGTTGCAACTACTCCCCTTCAGCATCAAAGGGCAAAAACCGTCTCCATCAGAGCAGGTCGATTCTCCCCCCAGAGACATCTGACTGCTGTCTGTTACCTATCCGTCAAGCCTCCATTTGACGCTGCATCCAATCCACGAACTCATAGACTCCTTAAAGCTCTCAAACTGATTTTCGGGATACACGCTCTGAGATCGCCTGTTTAAACAAGGCTTCGTGTTCGTCCACTACACGATCGAAACTGAAATTCTGTTTTACATATTCACGTGACCGTATACCCATGTGATGACGTTTCTCTGGATTGTTCAACATCTCAATAATCCCCTTAGCTATTTCCTCTGGTTTCTTAGACGATACCATTTCAGCATGTATACCGTTCTGGGTGACAAAGCAGTTGCCGGGAATTTCCGTTGCAACCACTCCTATTCCCAAGCCAAGCGCTTCGAGTAAAGCGTTGCTTACCCCCTCTTGATGGGATGGAAGCACAAACAAGTCTGAAGCTCTCAGATAAGGTTCTACTTCCCTGACAGGCCCACAAACATGCACACATGAGGTCCAACCCTGGCGATTTATTTCTACTTCCAGGTATCCTCGTAAAGGCCCTTCTCCAATAAAAAGCAACGATGCGTCAGGGCAAACTCGAATGACACTTTTCCAGGATTCCAACAAATCCTTGACCCCTTTTTCGTCACTGAACCGACCTACATATGTTACGAGAGCTCCTTTGCTGTCTCGTAATGCCTCAATTGGCAGTTCTTTACGTCTTTCCGATACTTGCTCAGAATCGTAAGCAGACACGGAAATCGGAACCCCTCCCGTAATCTCTCGAATCTTTTCCGGCCCATAATGCCAATCTACCAGTTCCTGTCTGATCTGTGGTGAAAGAGCGATGACAGAGTGTGCTTGACGGCAGTAATTTGCCAAAACACGTCCTGTAAAACTTGATTTCTGCCAGGCCACATCACCGGTCAATGAGCTCCCGGACGGACGCAATATCACCGGAGTATGACTCTTTAAACTTAAAGCAGCGCCCGCTGCATGTTTGAGCATCGAAACATAAATGACATCGACTGAGTTACGGTCCTTGCGCAAAAGCTTTCGAATCTCTTTGATCCACAACAACGTGCCCAAAAATCGATGTTGAGACGTTTTCAGAAATACCGGCTGAACCGTATGCTCTTCTTTTCCAGAACTAGTGACACTGCCCTTCTCTCGATTACTCGCACCATGAGACTCTGTAGCCAATATAACTTGATGACCACGCTGTACGAAACCCTGAGCCAGTCTCTCTATTGCTCTTTCTGCCCCACCGATCTGAGGTGAATATCGACGAGTGATCATTAATATTCGCATTGCTCACCGAACTTTCACCTTCCGCCCCCCTCCCTGAACATATCCTGTTGTTTAATGGACTAGGGCAGCTCAGACAACGCTTCCGGGAGAGAAAGCGTCACCTCACCCGTTATAGACCATTGTGTTCCACGAGCTAGAAATGTCTGAAAACAAACACTTTTCATCGAATGCAGAAAATGTCCCATAGGAGTGTGAAACACACGCCCCCGGTAATAGTTAGTCGCGATTACCATGGGTTCATTTTTCCCGGTACCCCCAGTTTCAGTGGTCGAAAATGCGTGTGCTAAAACACGATATTTTGTGTTAACCGGGGGGACTTTTTCGAGCAATGGCCCCGTCAAGTTGTGATAAAGCTCATCTTCTGTGTGAACGATCTTTGGTCGCATGCCGGATGTGACAGGATGACTTCTGTCTACCAACTCCAAACGGAAGGCATGCGGACGACCGTGCCCCGCACCAGCACGCCACCCTACACCAATCATCTCGTTGAATTCCGTCCATTCTGAAAAAGCATTATTCGCGGCATGAACAATGACCAAACCACCCCCCTGCCTTACAAAGTTTAACAAGGTTTTTTCCCGTTTTTTACTCCAACGTGGTCCATTGTAATTAAGTAGTATCGCATCGTACTTTTCCAGTTCCGGATCATCGAGTACCACTGCAGACGGGTCTTTCGATACCGATACCTTAAAGATCCCAGTCGATTCCAGACTCCTTTTCAGTACCGGTGTTGTCGAACGCCAGTCATGATTATTCTTTCCGGTAATAATCAAAACTTTAAGCAGATCGCTGTTCAACCCCTCTGCATGAATCGAAAATCGACCGTGCGCCAGTATGATTATTAAGCAAAAAACAAAACGACTTGCAACCATGGGCCTGAACAATGGGTTACCTCCATATCGAAATAATCAGATGCTGACCATCACTCTCCATTACATCCCCATTTTCCCACTGTATCAGTACTGCACGTAAAGCGAAACGCTTACAGGGCCATTCGCAATCCCATTGTCGCTCTGATACCTCTTTGATATGTTCATGATCCTCACATAAAGAACAGGAACAACGCAACTTGCTGAATTTCACGAGTTAGTTTCCATGGATATCCACGAACAATTCATGAATCTGGCCCTTATGCAAGCCAGAAGCGGACTGGAACAGGATGAAGTTCCGATCGGAGCTGTTATTGTCAAAGACCATTCCATTCTCGCCGCTGCCTACAACCAGACAGAAATGCTCGCAGATCCCACCGCGCATGCCGAGATGATTGCCATCACACAAGCTGCCGCGGCCCTCACATCCTGGAGACTTATTGGGTGTACGCTTTACACAACCCTTGAACCGTGCCCCATGTGCGCTGGAGCAATCATACAGGCACGTATTCCGAAAGTTGTTTTTGGCGCATCAGATTTGAAAGCGGGAGCGTGCGAGTCCCTTTACCATATCACCGCTGACAAACGTCTGAACCATCAAGCAGATGTACTCGGAGGCATCCTGGCAGACCAATGTGGTGCCGTACTTTCCACTTTTTTTCATTCGAAAAGAAATTCAAGGGAACAATAAAAGACAAGAGATACTCCGCCTGACAAAAGTACTCCCCATGTCGATGGATCAATACTATGCCCGGTTCAAATCCTGAAATATCGGACTGGCCTACCTTGTTCTCATGGTTGAAGATTACCTCACATTCAAGTGTTTCGGTTATAGGATCCGGAGGAAAACACACTCTATTGCACTATCTTGCAAAGGAATCACAAAACGCTGGCCTCTCTGCCATCGTGACTTCCAGCACACGCCTCCATCGCCCGGACCACAACCGACAACCATTACTACTGGTAGCTGAGAATAACTATAAATGGCCGGAAAAACTGCTTCGCGAGTTACAATCCGGAAATATCGTATACCTACTCGAACAATCTCAAGCCAATTCTATGCTTGGTGGGTTCTCTAAGAAGGAACTTCAAGATATCAGGCTGCAATTCCCTGATACAACCATGTTCATAAAAGCGGATGGAGCCAGAAAACGTTCTCTGAAATTTCCCAGTCGACACGAACCGTCCATCCCTTCATTCACGGACCTGTGCATTCTCGTTGTCGGGATCGACTGTATAGGAAAGACACTCGACAAAGAACATGCCCATCGCCCGGAACTCATTGTCAGTACACTTGGAATTCCACTGCATACGGTTATCACTCCACAGATCGTCACACGTCTTCTCATCCATCCACAAGGCTATGTATCGCGCATTCCACAACCCTGTACGACCATGCTTTACCTCAGTAAAACGTCTACTCCTGAGGATCAGGATCATGCCCGAGAAATCATAGAGCATCTTCCGTTCGGAACTTTCGATTTTATGGTTTCCGGGGACACGAAAAAGGGAAGCATTCACCTTTTGCGATCGGATAACGATCGTCTCTAGGACATCGTTCCGTAATTTCGTTGTCTTGATCAAGGTTGATTGGGCGGACCGATCAAACAGTAATCACAAGGTTATCGCGATGGATCACTTCATCATAAGAGTGACCCTCTAGTACTGGTCGAATTTGACTGGAGTGCAATCCTCTGATCCTATGAGTAGCCTGCGAAGAGTAGTTGCTTAGGCCTCGTGCAAACTCCCGACCCTCCATATCTTTTAATCCCACCACGTCACCTTTATTGAAATCTCCTACCACTTCCTTAATTCCTGCTGGCAAAAGGCTTCTACCCTGCTCCCTGACTGCACGCTGTGCCCCTTCATCAAGAATCATAAAACCCTGAGGTCGAACGGAAAATCCAATCCATCTTTTCCATGCGGTCAAGGCGCCTCCTTGTGCCAACACCAAGGTACCTACCTGTTCTCCACGCAGAATCTCAAGCAAAACCTCTTCATGAGTCCCATTCGCAATGATGGCACTAGCTCCAGCAGAGGTCGCAATCTGCGCCGCTTCGAGCTTCGTCTTCATTCCTCCCCTACCGTGACTGCTTGACATCGATTGAACCAACTGGAAGGTGGTTGAATTAAGATCACGAATCAAGGAAATCGGAAGCAGCTCATCACTCTCCGGATTGCCATCATACAAACCGTCTACTACTGTCAACATGATCAACAATGGTGATGAAATAAGATGAGTAATCATGGCGGCTAATCGATCATTATCGCCAAAGCATATTTCATCCACACTTACGGTATCATTCTCATTCACAATCGGCACCATCCCGCTTTCAAGCAAAGAACGTAACGTATTGCGAACATTCAGGTAGCGCGTACGATTCTCAATATCCTCCACGGTCAATAGAATCTGTGCAGCATGAGTCTGATAATGTTGAAACAGGTCTTCATAGGCACGCATCAGATTACACTGGCCGACTGCGGCGGCCGCCTGTAATTCCGGGAGCCCCTCCGGACGACAATGCTTATCCATGGCACCTAAACCGGCTGCAATAGCACCAGAACTGACCAGCACAACCCGTTTTCCATGTAATCGCAAGTCATTTACCTGCCCAGCCAGGCAAGCAAGGCATTCGGTATCAAGAGAACCATCCTCACGCGTTAACACACTGCTGCCAATTTTCACAACCCAGGTTTCAGAAGTATCCGCAAGTTCTTTACGAACCAAATCAATCATTGCCTTAACCAGAGCCTTCCTCTAGATACCGTACGAACTGTCTTAATCGAACTCGTTGTAATCTCAATTCTATACCAGAAACATTCCATTTACGGTTCTTAAGATACCTGATAGGAACGACTGCAATAAAACATTATACTATGTCCTTTCCACAGACGCCCTCTGTACCCTCTAAGGAGCTTTCGCCCGCATGGACGAACTACACCACGAGTGTGGAATTGCTGCGGTATATCAGTTGGACCACCTAGACCATACTCAGTCGGGAAAAACGGCGGCCTCCGCTCGTTTGATTCCACGAATGTTACTGGACATTCAAAATCGTGGCCAACTAGCGGCGGGTTTTACCGCATACGACCCGACTCGTCGCAAACTACTTAACACCTTCAAAGACTTGGGCACGGTTGCAGAGGTGTTCCGACTGAATCACCCTGCTAAGTTCGAAAACATCATGCTCAACTATCCCGGTTACGCCGGGATCGGACACGTACGCTACGCCACATGTGGACAGGACGATCTGGCCTACGCCCAGCCTTTTGAATGTCCCCATGGTCGAAAATGGAAATGGTTTACTTTTTGTTTTAATGGTCAGCTATCGAATTTCGCTGATCTCAAAGAACAACTTATGGAAAAAACCGACTACCATTTAGCTCGAGACACCGATACCGAAATCATACAACACAGTATCAGTTATGAACTTCGCGGAGAGGTGAAGCCTAACTTTGTTGATGTCTTATCCAATCTGGCTGAAAAATTTGACGGTGCGTATAACATTGCCTTCCTTAATGCCATGGGGGATATGGTTCTTGCCAGAGATCCGCTGGGCATTCGACCGCTGTGCTACGCTCAAGATGGCCCTTTGTTTGCCGCAGCCAGTGAAAGTGTAGCCCTTGCCAACCTTGGATTCTCAAATCAACAGATTTACTCACTGGAACCAGGAACCGCTATTATTATCCAACCGGGTAAAGACCCCGAGTTTCATCGATTCGCATCAACGGACCAACGGGCCCACTGCTTTTTTGAATGGATCTACTTCGCTAATGTTGCCAGTAAACTGGATGATCGAAGTGTCTATTTAACGCGCAAGCGGTTAGGAGAAGAACTCGCACGCCTTGAAAACATCCCTATCGATGAAGATACTGTTGTGGTTCCAGTTCCAGATACCGGTAAGGCAGCGGCCGCCGCTATGGCGCATCAGCTAGGGATTCCCGCACAAGAGGGTTTGATTCGAAACCGTTATGTCGGTCGGACGTTCATTGAAGGTCAAAACCGGGAAAACAAGGCACAATACAAGTACACGCCCCTGGCGGAAGTTCTCAAAGGGAAACGCGTTCTACTTGTGGAAGACACGATAGTAAGAAGTACGACGATGAAGGCACTGTTGAAGGAAATTCGCCGTCGCGGACAACCGAAGGAAATTCACGTCCGAGTGGCATGCCCTCCCATTGTCGCCCCTTGTTTCTACGGAATCGACATGTCGACTACGCACGAATTGTTTGCTTCGCGATTTGAAAAACACGCAGAACAAAGTGACACCATTCAGCAAACAATGGCAGAAGACCTGGGTGCCGACAGTCTGCGTTACTTACCGATTGATTCGGTAGCTTATGCCATTGGAATGTCGGAAGAATCACTTTGCAGGGCGTGCTTAACAGGACAATATCCAACGGCAACCGGAACTCAACTTTACCAGATAGCCATGCAACACGATCACCATTCAACCGGTCGCACTTATGAATCACAGACCACAGAAAGCTTGGTCCGCTGAAACTCAAATCATTGATTGGAAGATTTTAATGTTTTCACTAGTTCAAACGTCTAGCCATTGATGAAACCACGCGAACGCTTCTTTCTGCATAGTCAAATCAAACTTGTGTGGCCCAGGGAAAAATCGCGTGCGAGCCCGGTTCTTCGCATCCGCCTTGCTATAGACCTCGGACAACATACGGTCCGCTCGCTCCATTTCTGAAAGTGTAAAAAGCTGATCTTCCCGATTATTCAAAACTAAAACGGGATTTGGTACGGACAAGCCAAGTATTTCTGGATAATCGAGCTCCACTGGCAATCCGGGAATATAAATCATCCAAGTATGAGTGTAACACTTATGGAGTAGATAATCCCTCCATGTCGTCATCATCCCGACGGCACACGTACAAGTAATTCGAGGATCGATCCCGGCCAAATAAACCGCTCGTAATCCACCCCCAGAAAGCCCGCAACAACCAATACGTTGTCTGTCCACTTCCGGACGTCTGCAAAGATAATCCAACGCCCATTGATCATCTGACGTAAAAACACCCGGCCATGTAGTGCCTGAACAAAACAAGCTCTTGGCAATCAAATGTTCATGATCAGCAGCAAACCGGTTGTAACGTTCAATTTCCTCTTCTGACTCCGGATCTTCCTCATTGAGTTGCTGCTTAATCACTTCCGGAACATCCATGGCCCTCATACGCCGACTGGCAAAGGTGAACACATCATGTACCAAGACCGCAAAACCTTGTTTTGCCAATTCATTGGCCCATGCGACACCACCGTAATATTGATTTTGATGCCGTCGCATAATGGGATGTAAATCATCACTGACTTGAGTAATTTTTCGAAGGCCAAAATACTTGTTTCCGCCATGATCATGTAATCCCAACACTGCTGGCAGTGGCCCCTTTACTCCAGCAGGCTTCAAAAAGAGCGCCTGTGTGGGTGGACCAAACGGAAGCTGCCAGGTCAGGTGCTCGATTTCAAGGCCATCAAACTCCCATTGATGCTGAATGGCTACTTGCGGCACAGTAGCGTCATACGGCGACAGCAGGCGTTCCTTTAGACGCGTGCGAGCCGCTTTGCGCCAAGTCGCCAAATCCGTCCATCGAGAATTTCGGAATGACAATCGTCCCGGCTCGTCTCCAACCTGCGAAGCTGCCCAAGGACCATAAGCACCAAGCATATTAGAAAGCAGGGAAGTATCCATCCCGGAAGTAACTCTATCGAAAAATATCTTTAGTAATCAGACCCGGTTCACTTAAATCGTGCCAACACCTCTTTTGGAATCCTGCCCGTCCTCATAAACTCAGGATTACTCAAAACGTATTTCATCATGATCCGTTGCCGCTTAAATTCATTGCGTTGCCCCTCAGGAAGATGACCGAACATTTCATCATAATCACCGGTATGCTCTTCTTCTTCGTCAGGTAAAGCATCCGGATCAGATGGAATAGGCTGGACAATCGCTTCCTCAGCCAGCGTCACACGGTTGAAGCTCCAAACCAGCACACCCCCACACATGACCAACGCGCCTGCGATACAAAGCACCAAACCGCGCTTTCGGCTATCTCCAGCGACAGGACGATATTGAACTGACATGATCGCTTTCCTTTCCAACAGAAAGCCGAAAGTAAACCACACGCATGTGAACGCCAACACACGGTCTCATCTGGTTCCTATTGTGACTCTCTCCGATGATCGGAGCAAGCGCATTGTCTACATCGTTCCCCCATAGAATCCCGTTACCCCCCACACCGTTGTCACCCTGTTTGATCCTTTCCATAACACGTACTTTTTTACACCCTCGCCACACGACACCCTATAGTGACGGATTGCTGTTAATATTCTTGCAAACGAACCACTTCTACGGAACTGCCAGGGGAGATTACACGATCCTCCGCGATCACAGCAAACGCCTCACTTCGTGCAAGACTATTCAGATCAGCTGATCCGCGCGTTGGTACAGGGGTGACCTCTGCACCGTTCGAAGTCTCATTCCAACCTACTCCAATAAACCGTCGCAAGGGAAAGGCAGTCATGTTCGGTCCTTTCCACACGGCAGATATTGGATGACTTTCGACAGGGTCCCGCCCCATTAGCTGGAACAACAGGGGGCGGACAAGCATCCAGAAACAGACAAAAGCCGCCACAGGATTTCCAGGAAGACCAAATACATGAGTAGCGTCTCGTACCCCGTAAAGTACGGGTCTCCCAGGCTTGATAGCAACATGATGGAATAGTATTTCAACCCCTTCTTCCTGGAGTGCCCAAGGAACTAAATCACGTTGGCCCGCACTTACTCCTCCCGAAAGAATCACAACATCCTGCGTCAGAGCGCGTCGAATCGCCTCGCGCAATGTCGCTTCCTGATCCAGAGCAATTCCGAGGTCATGGCCGATGGCCCCGAGATTTTCCACCGCACTCATTAACGCAATACTGTTGGAATTTCGAATCTGCCCCTCACCCGGAGTCTGATTCGCCGGCACCAATTCACTTCCCGTCGCAAGTGCGGCTACTTGTGGTCGGCGATGACACACCAGTGTTACATAGCCCTGTCCGGCAAGAATGCCAATATGTTCCGGCTTAACACAGGTTTTCGCTGAAAGCAATTCGTCACCTACAGCAATATCTTCGCCGCGATGGCAGATATTTGACCCGGGAGGAGCCTCTTCCATAAATTCGATCTGAGGGCGGTTAGTTTCCGATGGAAGCTCCCTTACTGTTTCAACCATTACGACGGTATCCGCCCCTGCTGGCACAGGTGCACCCGTCATGATACGTACCGCTTCCCCTGACGCTACCTGGCGTGACGCCACATCACCCGCAAAAACATCTTCAATTACATCCAAACAATGCCCCTTGATAACATCGGTACGTCTTACCGCAAAACCATCTACTGCCGACTTATCAAAAGATGGCATATCCGAAACGGCTTCTAGAGACTCGGACAAAACCAATCCTCTTGCTTCTAACAAAGGATAAGCCCGGTCAGGTAAAGGACTCGTTGTTTCTGATATAATCTTTAATGCATGGTCAAATCCGAGAGGTTTTTTCATCGTGTTGCAAACCACCCTTGATGAATTTCATAAACAGTCATGCTAATGTCCCAGCTACCCTTTCCAACTTTTCAATATCGTTGTACAAAACACTCATAATTCAGATCTGTCTGTAATAATGCTCTCCAACAAACACGCAACTTTAATACTCTAACCAGAGATTCCGATAGGCGCATTAGTTCATGAATACCTGGGCCCATTGAAACTAGAATAAAACTTTCTATCCCGCATTGAACCAGAAAATACAGCGCACACTATCGCACAATCTGAGTTACCTTGACACCTAGCAGGTCACCGATAGAATAAATTCGAGGCGGTAAGGGTCCTCCTTTTCAATATTTGTTTCAGCTATAAAGTATAGATCCATCGCCGATTTTGCCGAAGCACTCATCCATCCATGTGTAACGGCCTGGTTTTGATAGCAAGTCAGAGTTGCTACCATCTTGCCGTTTTCCTACAAAAGATATGTCACATGAAAAAGTGTCAAAAGTGCTCGAAACCGGCAACCGTGCATATCACGGAAATCGAAAAACACACACCCAATGAAATTCATCTGTGTGAAACTCACGCGCAGCAGTATCTTTCTCCCGGAGAGGAACAACCCGCTCAAAACACAGCGGTTAGCATATTGGCCCAATATCTTTCCACTGGCACGGTTGAACTAGAACAGCGAGAAATAAAGTCTTGTCCTATGTGTGATATGACTTTCTCTGATTTTCGCGATCAACAGCGATTGGGATGTCCACACGATTACGAAGTTTTTCAAGAAGAACTACATCCCCTCCTGGAAACCATTCACAGTGAAACAACCCACTGTGGGAAAGTTCCAAAACGAGCGCCTGGAGCCAGTCAACGGCGGGTACAGATTATCAAGCTGCGCAACGATCTGAAACGAGCTATTGCAGAAGAAAATTTTGAAGATGCAGCGAATCTCCGTGATCAGATTCACAATTTGGAACAACCGTTGCCTGAATAAACACACCGCGATAATCTGTCCTAATGTCACGTTATTTGTCACTCTTTAAACCCTACTCTTATCTGAGAATCTGTTTCTGTGCGACTTCAAGAGCTCACTAAAACCAGCGGCGAATGGTTACGAGGCACTGGACCAGATTCAGACATCGTAATTTCGAGTCGTATTCGACTCGCGCGTAACCTTGCGCAATTTCCCTTTGGAAACCGTGCGGATAAGCACGAACAACAAGAAATTGAAGAGTTGCTTTGCCAGTACTTCCAAAAATTAAAAGGAAAATGGAAATTCCATTACTTCAATGTTGAAGAACTGGACAATCTGGACCGTCAACTGCTGGTAGAACGTCAACTCATAAGTCGTGAACTTGCAGATTCAGAAGGCGTCCGAGGTGTCGCTTTTGTACGTAAGGAAAATATCAGCGTGATGGTCAATGAAGAAGATCATCTGCGCATCCAAGCCATTCAAAGCGGTTTTTCTCTGGAAAAAGTCTGGAAAGAGATAGAGCGACTCGACGATGCGATCGAAGAGCATGTGGATTATGCTTTCCATCAGAATTTTGGTTATCTGACCGCGTGCCCAACCAATGTCGGCACAGGAATTCGAGTCAGCGTAATGATGCATTTACCAGCATTGGTCATTACCAACCAAATGGAAAAAGTATTTCGCGCACTTTCAAAAATAAATCTCGCAGTACGTGGGGTATACGGAGAAGGGTCGCAACCCATGGGTGATTTTTATCAAATATCCAACCAACTCACACTCGGGAAAAGCGAACAGGAGATCATACGGAATCTCCAAGCGGTAGTCCCCAACATTATCGATTATGAGCGTCAAGCTCGTGAAGCACTTGTCAAAGAAAGTCGTCAGGAACTACATGACAAAGTATCTCGGGCACACGGCATTTTAAAAACCGCCCATACGATCAGTTCTGAAGAAACCATGCATTTATTGTCCAGTATTCGAATGGGCTTTAACCTGGGCCTCCTTGATGACCTGGAAATCAATACCATCAACGAGCTGTTCATACACACACAGCCTGCACACCTGCAGAAAATTCGTGGCTCTTCTCTTGACAGTGCGGAGCGAAACGCCGAAAGAGCAAAATTTTTACGTAAGCATTTGCGAGCCGTTGAAAAGCCTAATGGAGACCATTAATTTTTCGAACTGTAAGACGGAGACATCTCTCTGACTCCGTCTTGTACAAACTCGGGATCATGCTTTTCCGAGTTTTCTCAGCAAGGGTTCCACTATCAATTCGGGAACAAATTTTGCGACGTCCTCTTTGGAACCCATCTGGGCTATCTGCTTGGTTAACGAACTTGAAATATGTGTATATTCCTCTCGAGCTGTCAGGAAAACTGTTTCTATTTCAGAATGCAGCGCCTGATTCGCCAGTGCCATTGTGAATTCTTGATCCATGTCACTCAAGGATCGTACTCCTCGGAGCAGAATAGTTGCCCCGACTTCTTTTAAAAAATTCACGGTCAACCCACGAAACGACTTGACACTGATATCTTCATATTCACTCACTAATTGTGTCACCAATGCCACACGTTCCTGAACACTGAACAGCGGATCCTTTTCGGGATTTTCACCTACACCAATAACCAGATGATCAAAAAGGCAGCGACCGCGCAACACCAAGTCCAAATGCCCCAGTGATACCGGATCAAACGTGCCCGAATATACCGCGATTCGGGACGATTTCATAACTAACAGACCTCCAACCCAAGGCTTTTTATAGTTCCACTCAGGACTTCCGAGAGTGCTTTATCCCATCGTATAAAACACTGGACAATAGCTCAATTTCCTCTTCTGTATTATAGAAATGAGGACTGATCCTAATTCGACCAGCCCGGACGCTCAATAACACGCGATTTTCCCAACAGTAATGTCGTAATGCACGTGCATTCAAACTGGGCCAAGAAACACTGACAATACCAGATTTTTCCCCTGCTCTTCGACTACTGACCACCGTCCCTCCCAAATCCTGCAAGCGGGTACATAACAGATCAGTAAGTTGAATAACACGTTCACTGATCTGTTCAATTCCAATTGTTAGCAACCATTCAAGTGATGCGCCAAGCCCGGCAATGCCAGCAATGTTATTCGACCCTCCTTCCCAGCGGGCGGCCGTTGATTTCAACCGGAAATCGATCGTTGAGAAATCATTGGATCCCACAACACTATTCCAACCAACATTAACCAAATCCAGCTGATCGAAATACTTTTTGCGGCAAAATAAAATCCCGGCTCCTTCCGGACCCAATAACCACTTATGTCCATCCGCAGCCAGAAAGTCGATTGGTACTTTTTGAACATCTATTGGAAAAACTCCCAATCCCTGAATAGCGTCGACACAAAACAGAATTTTGCGTTCTTGACAAAGATGCGCCAAACGCTCCAAGTCATTTCTAAATCCAGTTGCAAACTCTACAAAACTAATTGTTAACAGGCGAGTCCGAGCATCCATTGCGGAAAACAGATCTTCTATAATAATACGACCATCTCTTAATGGTATCTGTTTGAAACCCACTCCACGTCTATGGAGATTCATCCAGGGATATACATTTGCAGGGTACTCTTGCTGAACACTGATAACGTTATCACCTGATTCCCATCGAACCCCCTCAGCAATCATCGCCAAACCTTCGGAAGTGTTCTTCACAAAAGCTATCTCGTCCACATGAGAACCGATTAACGTAGCTGCTGAACGACGTGCTTGCTCCACAGTTCCTAACCAATGGCTACTACAGGCCACCCCGTTGTCGGACTGATCACTCACCCACTGAACCATCGCATTTTTGGCTTTCAGGGACAACGGTGCCACTGCCGCATGATCCAAAAACACCCATTTATCACAAACGGGCATTTGTTCACGAAACGCCATCCAGTTACTATGAGAACCATTACTTGCAACCACGATTATGCCCTTTCAGACGAATACACTGTCCGATTACGTACGATGTTGTGATTGGTCTACACAGGAGGTTTAGACATCACTGCTTCTTAGCAGAAATACAAATTCCACTTCAGTCGATTGAAACGAGAACATGCCAACACCGATGACTAAGATAACTTTGCCAATCCTGCCATCCCAATTAAGAGACGCGGACTTCACCAGTGGTACCCTTACCGTGATATAGCCAAGCCAATGCCAAACCGCTTTCGAATCAGTGCGCATTCTGATTTCGAAAACCATGCCATAGGGTTAACCATAGTATGAACAGATCCAACCACGGACTCCAGTGGCTGATATAGTAGAGATCGTACTGGATCCGTTTACGTAAAGAAGTGTCTCCGCGCCATCCATGAACTTGCGCCCACCCGGTCATACCGGATTTTACCGCATGTCGCAGCATGTAATGGGGAATGGTATCTCTAAATCGCTCAATAAAATAAGACCGCTCCGGCCGCGGACCAACCAGACTCATCTCTCCTCTGAGCACATTAAACAACTGCGGTAATTCATCCAAACTCGTTTTCCTTAAAAAACGTCCAATCCCGGTGCATCGGTCATCCTCTCGGCTTGCCCAAACGGGGCCTGTCACCTGTTCTGCATCCGTACGCATTGTCCGAAATTTCATCATTTGAAATGGTTTTCCAGCTAACCCCACACGTTCTTGGCTATAAAACACGGGCCCGGCACTGGTCCGACGGATGATCAATGCAATCACTGTCATAACAGGGGAAAATATCAAAAGAGCCGTGAATCCAAACACTAAATCAATTATCCGTTTTAGTGTGTTCCTCCATCCGTAATGTGGGGTCTCACGTAGGCCAACAAATGGCATATCGTTAATAGTCCGGGTACGCAAATTAAGATCGCCCAGATTGGGGATTTCTGGGACCCATTGGACATCAACTGCCACATTTCCAAGAATAGACTGAACACGTTTCAACGCGTCAGCATTGGAAACCGAAAGTGCAACAAACACAAAATCTGCGGGAAGCTTTTCCGCAATTTCAGCCAGGTCTTCGATTTGCCCCAATAGCGGAAGATCCAGCTTCCGTGACTTTGTGGATTCCGCACTCACATAACCAACCGCATCCAGACCGGTCCATGGATTGTTTTGGAGTGTGTTCACGACCTTTCTTGCCGTTCTCCCGGTTCCTACAATAATTGCTTTTCCTTGATTGAAACCACGTTTTCGAAACCATCGGATAAGTTTCCACAGGAAACGACGTGCGATAATCAACCACATCAGATTTAAGCCAAAAAACATAGCCAATGCGATCCGAGATTCGTAAGGATCACGTCTGTAAAATGCAGTGGTAATAACCAGCACAAAAAGCAATCCACTCGCCCGCAGCAAGGTAGCCAGTTCAGAAGGTAACTGATGCAAACGATGGATTTCGTACAATCCACATCCGTGATAGCTAAATGTGGCTAAAATAAGAACAAAAGGTAACGCGTACAAACACTCAGCGAAGGAAGGCATGCCGAATGGAGCGGGAAACAAATAACGGATCTGATATGCACATACCCAACTGACCAATGTCACCATCAAATCATTGGTCAGAAAAATGAACCCAATTTTATTTCCGTGACGACGAAACATCCCTGTTTCCAAT
>Ga0310344_10002021_pt1 | contig 15336 bp, 13 predicted proteins | sample HC15DNA20200_MG_FD_203801 | JGI IMG/M metagenome (GOLD analysis project Ga0310344, IMG submission 203801) | Marine microbial communities from station ALOHA, North Pacific Subtropical Gyre - HC15-DNA-20-200_MG | ecosystem: Environmental > Aquatic > Marine > Oceanic | place: Pacific Ocean: North... | reverse complement strand
GCACCTACGATTTATTCAATAATTTTCGCAACTACGCCCGCACCCACGGTACGGCCGCCTTCGCGGATCGCAAACCTCAATCCATCCTCCATCGCGATCGGCGCGATTAAATCTACTTTCATTTGGATGTTGTCACCAGGCATCACCATCTCGGTCGCCTCTGGTAACTCCACCGCCCCCGTTACATCTGTCGTTCGGAAATAAAACTGCGGCCGGTACCCTTTGAAAAACGGAGTATGCCTCCCTCCCTCTTCTTTCGTCAGGATATATACCTCAGCTTCAAACTTCGTGTGCGGCGTGATCGACCCCGGCTTCGCCAGCACTTGGCCTCGCTCCACTTCTTCACGTTTCGTGCCTCGCAATAGGACACCCACGTTATCGCCCGCCTGTCCCTCATCGAGCAATTTGCGGAACATCTCCACACCCGTACACGTTGTCTTCGTCGTCTCTTTAATGCCCACAATCTCGATCTCGTCACCTACACGCACAATGCCGCGCTCAATTCTACCGGTGACCACCGTACCTCGTCCCGATATCGAGAACACATCCTCAATCGGCATTAAAAACGCCCCGTCCACCGCTCGATCCGGTATCGGGATGTACTCGTCTAACGCACTCACCAATTTCTCAACACTCAACGTCCCAATCTCAGAAGTGTCGCCTTCTAATGCCTTCAACGCACTTCCTGTCACGATCGGCGTATCGTCGCCCGGGAACTCGTACATCGACAATAAATCGCGCACCTCCATCTCCACCAACTCGAGCAACTCATCGTCATCGACCATATCTGCCTTGTTCAGGTACACCACAATAAATGGCACACCTACCTGCCGTGACAGCAAAATATGCTCCCGCGTCTGCGGCATCGGGCCATCTGCCGCCGATACTACTAGAATCGCGCCGTCCATCTGTGCCGCTCCCGTGATCATATTCTTCACGTAATCAGCGTGCCCCGGACAATCCACATGGGCATAGTGACGATCATTACTCTCGTATTCCACATGCGCCGTCGCAATCGTGATACCCCGCGCCTTTTCCTCCGGCGCGTTATCAATCTGATCAAACGCGATCGTATCGCCGCCATGCTTTTCCGACATCACTTTCGTCAGCGCCGCCGTCAGCGTCGTCTTCCCATGATCCACGTGACCTATCGTCCCCACGTTTATATGTGGCTTCGTTCTCTCAAATTTTTGTTTGGACATTAGGAGTACCCCTAAACCTCTTTTAATTACAATTCTCTTATCGTGTCGACCAACTTACACCAGCGTGGCAATAGCCAAAACACGTATACACAATCTGTAGAGTGAGCCAGATCTTCACAACCTTGGAGCCCACAACCGGACTTGAACCGGTGACCTCTTCCTTACCAAGGAAGTGCTCTACCACTGAGCTATGTGGGCGGGAAACAGTCGAGCCCGCCTTCGAGTCCTACCCTTGAGACCCCCGAGTTTCTAAAAGCTAACCTCACTTTCACCATATAGTATGTCCGCTGGAGCGGGTGAGCGGACTCGAACCGCCATCATCAGCTTGGAAGGCTGAGGTTCTACCGTTGAACTACACCCGCATTCCGTACTGTATTACCCCCGCCACCGTTACTGGTGGAGGGGGTAGGATTCGAACCTACGAAGGCATAGCCAGCAGATTTACAGTCTGCCCCCGTTGACCGCTTGGGTACCCCTCCGCGAACACAAGCGGACCATTGTCTAATCTAGGCTCAGATGTGTCAACACATGATGCAGGAGACAAGCGCACTATAACCAGTCCGAGAATGCTCCACCGGGCCCTGTGAATCTTCCTAAATCTACTCTCAAAGCCGCCTTAGACGACCAGTTTCCCTTTCTTCGCTCAACTCAGCCTGGGCCATTGTGGTTGGATTAGTTCTGCAGTGACGGCTGGATCTCGTACAATGCAGATCAGTTGCCCAAGGCGGAACCACATGCCGGTCATTACTTTACCTGACGGAACGACGAAAAAATTCACTGAATCTGTAAGTGGTACAGCAATCGCAGCTGACATTGGCCCCAGGCTAGCGAAGGCTGCCGTCGCAATTCGTGTTGACGGGCAATTGCGAGACCTAGCTACCATACTCGAAAATGATGTCAGCATAGAAATCTTGACTAGAGATACTCCGGAGGGGCTCGACCTGCTCCGCCACGATGCGGCACATGTAATGGCCGAAGCCGTCAAGGAACTATTCACCGATACCCAGGTGACGATCGGTCCTACGATAGAAAACGGTTTCTATTATGACTTCGCTCGCGAGGAGCCATTTTCTCCTGAGGATCTAGAAACAATCGAAGCGCGAATGCGCGAAATTGTCAAGCGCGATGAGCGAATCACTCGCGAGGTCTGGAACCGCGACGATGCAGTAAAGTTTTTTTTAGATCAGGGCGAGCTATACAAAGCAGAGATAATATCGAGCATCCCGGAAAAAGAGATGATTACGCTCTACCGACAGGGTAAGTTTGTCGATCTCTGTCGCGGACCGCATTTGCCGAGTACCGGATATCTCGGGCAAGCATTTAAGCTTACGAAACTCGCGGGGGCTTATTGGCGTGGCGACTCAAGAAACCCAATGCTACAGCGCATATACGGAACAGCCTGGTCAAACGAAAAGGAACTCAAACAATATTTGCATCGGCTCGAGGAAGCGGAGCGCCGAGACCATAGACGGCTAGGACGCCAGATGGATTTGTTCCATTTCCAAGACGAAGCCGTAGGCGCCGCTTTCTGGCACACAAACGGATGGACTTTGTTTCGGACGCTGATCGAGTATATGCGAGGCCGGCAAAATGATACGGGCTACCAGGAAGTTAACACACCTGAACTGATGTCCCGCGAACTTTGGGAAGCTTCGGGCCACTGGGATACGTTTGGTGAAAACATGTTTACGAGTCAGACTGAAGACGAGCGTATTTTCGCAATCAAACCGATGAATTGCCCTGGTCATGTCCAGATCTTCAAGAACGAACTCAGAAGCTATAGAGACCTGCCCTTCCGACTGGCGGAATTTGGCAAGGTTCACCGCTATGAACCCTCGGGGGCTTTACACGGGCTTATGCGTGTGCGGGCATTCACGCAGGACGATGCCCATATATTCTGCACGGAAGATCAAATCACTGCCGAGAGCGGCGCAGTCTGCCAGCTCCTATTGAATATATATAGCGATATGGGCTTTGACGATATCGTCATCAAGTTCGCGGACCGACCAGAACGCCGGGTCGGAGAGGATGCTGTCTGGGACCGCGCGGAAGATGCGCTGAAGAAATCGATGGCGTCGCTGGGCCTGGATTATTTGCATAATCCCGGAGAAGGCGCTTTCTATGGACCGAAGATTGAGTTTGTGCTCCGCGACGCTATCGGCCGGGAGTGGCAATGCGGCACTCTTCAGGTCGACCTGAATCTGCCTGGTCGCCTCGGCGCCACGTACATTGGAGAGGATGGAAACCGTCATACGCCAGTACTACTTCACCGGGCAATTTTTGGATCCCTGGAGCGCTTCATTGGCATCCTGCTGGAACACTACGCGGGGAATCTACCGTTATGGCTCTCGCCGCTACAGATAGTAGTTGCCACTATCACATCCGACGCCGATGATTATGCTAGCGAAGTTGTAAATAGGCTGCGGGAAGTGGGGTTGCGAGCCGACCTCGATCTCCGAAACGAAAAAATAAATTTCAAAGTCCGCGAACACAGTCTGTCGAAAATTCCAGCGATAATAGCCGTGGGGAAACGTGAAGTCGACGAGCAAACGGTATCGGTGAGACGGCTCGGCCAGAAGGGACAAAGAGTTATGAGCCTAGACGATGCAACTAAAGTTTTCATAGCGGAACATGAGTCGCGCGCAATAGTGTCAGACGGCGCGACCGGATAGACTAAACAATCATAAGGAATATCAGTGCGAGTACTCAGCTTCGAACGGGACGGACGATCTAGTTTCGGTCTCATTAATGACGCAGGAATTGTAGACGCCGGTGCTAGGTTTAGTGGCGAGTTCGATGATCTCCGATCACTACTGCAGGCAGGCGCGCTCGATAGGCTCCGTGCCTTTGAAACAGCGGATCCGGACTTCACTGAGGAAAAAATTAACTATCTTCCGGTTATTCCCAACGCTAACAAAGTACTCTGTGTCGGAATTAATTATATGGGACACATAAGGGAAACGGGAAGAGAACCACCGAACCATCCCTTACTCTTCACACGCTTCGCTGACAGTTTTGTCGGCCACGGCCAGCCGCTTATCCGGCCGCGCGTCTCGAAAGATTTCGACTACGAAGGCGAACTAGCGGTAATTATCGGAAAGACAGCACGCCACGTCGCACGTGAGAACGCCATGGATTACGTTGCCGGCTACAGCTGCTGCAACGAGGGCAGCGTGAGAGATTATCAATTCCATACCGTTCAGTTCACGGCCGGCAAGAATTTTCACCGAAGCGGCGGGTTCGGCCCGTGGATGGTGACGCACGATAAACAAAGCGATCCAACGAACTTTCATCTACAGACTCGACTCAACGGCGAGGTTCTTCAAGACTCGATGATCAGCGACCTCTGTTTCGATATTCCCTACCTCATTGAGTATTGTTCGATCTGGACACCGCTCGAACCGGGGGACGTCATTGTTACGGGCACACCGGGCGGTGTCGGGCGCGTTCGAAAGCCGCCTATCTGGATGCGGCCAGGCGATGTTGTCGAGATTGATATCCGCGGCGTTGGAGTACTAAGTAACACTATCGTCGACGAGTCTTCCACCAAAGCGTTGTAATATAAGGTAACCTTTGTAGGCTAGATGGTGGTATTCGCCACGCTCTAGAGATTCGTAACCGCCCAGGAAGCCAACCTCGGTTGGTCGACCTTAGTAACCTTGAGGCTGGCGAAATCCTCATCGATTTGGGTTCCGACAAGCACTACATAGGTCACATCAGGGCGACCGTACTCATTTAGCTGGTTAGTGTCTATATAATGAAGAAAAAACCACGAAACTCCATCGCCCGCTCGCCGCTTATGCAGAAGGGCGGGCGCCATGAAAAATCAAAATCAGCGAAAAGAATGCAGGATAAGAGAGCACTTCGCTCCGAAGTATCACAAAACAGATGCGGCAGTTCCAATAGCAAAACTTAAACTTCCGTTTTTTATCTGCTCGAGTTGAGCTTCGCTCATAAAGGAGATCATTTCCCGTTAACTCGACGTGAGCCAGCCCAAATGACTCTCGGGTAGCGGCATCTATCCATGGTATCGGTTAGGATTGACTAACACTCGCTAGAACCCCCTGTAGATAAACGCCAAACACCTATACAAACCGATGACAAATGAGCCCAGGATCTAAATACCGACTTTGCACAATATTGATACTAACCGGCTTCGTCTTGCCGGCGACTGGATCAGCGCGCTCGCTTCAGGAAGTTTTAAACGAAGGTCTCATCCAGATTGGTGTTGTTCTTATTAATCCATGGACAATTCGTCTGGGGCCAGGCGAGTTATCGGGCTTTGAAATCGATGTTTCGAAAAAACTCGCCGAGGACATGGATGTCGCGGTGGAGTTTCGTGTCTATAGCGCAGATCGAATCATCCCCGCACTGGAGGCAGGGGAGATCGACCTAATTGCAGCAGGACTCCGGATATCGCCGAAAACCGCACTACACGTCAATTTCAGCCAGCCCTATTCAACAATGGGCATCATGATGGCGACTCATCGAGAAACGACCCTACTGGTGGACGAACTAGATGATTTTGATGATCCTGATTACAGAATGGCAGCGATCATCGGCTCCGAAGCTGCTGGACTGATCACCCGAATTTTCCCTAGCGCGGTTCTACTAGAGTTCCAAACGCCGGAACTCGCATCGGAAGCACTCCTCGACGGACTTGTCAATGCCTACCTCGACGAGGAGCCAATACCTACTTATCTCGCGCTGGACAATCCAATGATCGTTGACGTTCCATTAACAGCCCCCCTGCTCCAGACCCGTGCAGGATTCGCTATTAACAAAGGGGATCCTGACTTCCTTGCGTTCCTTAACGCATGGATCACGGCAAGGCAAAGTGATACCTGGCTACCGACGATTCATAGTTACTGGTTTGACTCGTTACGATGGCGAGACGAGTTGAGTAGGAGCGGAAGTAATTAAAGCACCAAGCCTATCGTTCGCAGGGTTTCCGATTGAAACCTCACGGTTTCTTGTCGAGCTTGCGGAAAATAATAAACGCAAGTGGTTTAAGGAGCACAAACAGCGATATGACGCCCACGTGCTCACACCAGCGTTGGATTTCATTAACGCGATGGAGCCACGACTCGAAAAAATATCTCCATACTTCACGGCAATCGGCAAACGAACGGGCGGCTCGCTAATGCGTGTCTATCGCGATACACGATTCTCGAAGAACAAAACCCCTTACAAAACGAATATCGGTATCCAATTTAGACATGAGCTGGGTAAAGACGTGCACGCGCCCGGATTTTATTTACATATTCAGCCTAAAAACTGCTTCCTCGGAACCGGAATATGGCGACCGGACTATGACACCCTAACTGCGATTCGCACCAGCATTACCGAAAAACCAGGCGTATGGAAACGTGCGCGCGACAACAAGCGGTTCACACAACAGTTTCGTTTCGGGGGCAATCAGCTGAAGCGTCCGCCGCGAGGCTACGCTGCCAATCACCCTTATATCGAGGACCTGAAGCGCAAAGATTTTATTGCTGTATCAGAATTCTCGATCGGGAAAATTCACAGTAAACATTTTGTTGATGAAGTTGCAATGCGATATGCGACAGCTAAGCCGCTTATGAAATTTCTCTGTTCCACACTGTCATTACGATTCTAGTGCAGGGGCGACTTTCAACTTCTTTAACGCTCACGGTATGAGTTAATGGATTGGTTGCTGGAAAAGTTATCTACCAATATCGTGCTTTGGGTGCCTACTAGGAACGTGGTATGCGCCTGATTCTCGAGCGAGTCTTAAACTGGATCTGGTACCGTCCGAATTTAGCGAAGTGGTTTTTGTGGCCGTTAGGAGGTATCTATCGACTAGTAATAGAGATCAGGCGGCTTCTGTACCAACTTGGGCTAAAAGCAACCACCACGTTGTCGATTCCCGTCATCGTTGTCGGCAATATTACCGTCGGCGGAACGGGGAAAACTCCTTTCATCATCTGGTTGGCCACGGAACTGCAAACGAGAGGCTACCGAGTCGGTATCATCAGTCGTGGATACGGCGGCAAGGCAGATAACTGGCCCCAACACGTTGATAGTAGCAGCGACCCGCAGCTAGTCGGCGACGAACCGGTGCTGCTCGCCCGAGCGACAGGCTGCCTGGTAGTTGTCGCCCCCGATCGAGTCGCAGCTGGACAAGCATTGATTGCCAAAGAGCAAATAGATGTAATCCTTTCTGATGATGGCCTGCAACACTATCCTCTTAACCGACAACTCGAAATCGTCGTGATTGACGGGGAGCGAGGGTTTGGAAACGGGCTTAGCTTACCTGCGGGACCGCTTCGTGAGCCGAAAAGCCGACTTGTTGATGTCGACATCGTTATTGTCAACGACGGTAGCTGGTCGCATAAGGGGGCTTTTCGGACAAAAATCGTCGCTCAACCCGTATATCAGATTATAGGTTCGAGACAAAAATCATTGGAAGGGTTTCGGAACACTACCGTCCATGCAATCGCAGGTATTGCTCATCCCTCTCGTTTTTTCGACCTGCTGGAAGCGGCTGGTATTAACGTAATTCGTCATCCACTACCCGACCATGCGAAACCCGATGCCGCAACCCTCGCTTTTGGTGATGACCTTCCCGTATTCGTAACCGAAAAAGATGCGGTAAAGTGTCAATCAATCTGCCACGAAAACGTTTGGTGCGTCCCAGTAAAACTTGAATTTGATGCCGAGAATGGAGATCGTTTGATACAGTCGATACTTACGAACCTATAAAGTGTCGGTTGGGCAATCCACATCTTTAGGAATCTCACAAAGATTTCGGTAAGCCGCTGTTAGAACACAGTAGATATCATCGACCTGGCTATAATTGCAACGCACTAACAGCGAGGCCAGCAAGAACCGCGCCCAAAAGTGGCCCAACTACGGGAACGGCAGCGTAATCCCAACCCGAATCGCCTTTGCCCGCTATAGGTAATACAGCGTGTGCGATTCGCGGCCCAAGGTCGCGGGCAGGATTAATTGCGTATCCGGTCACACCCCCTAGCGACATACCGATGCCCCAAACCAAAAGGCCCACGAGGAAGGGACCCGCCCCTGGCGCTAATCCACCAGGTGCGAGATTCTCGGAGAATATTGCCGCAGCAACGAAAACGAGAACGAAGGTGCCGATGATTTCGCTAAAAAGGTTGGATGGTAAGTTACGGATTGCGGGAGAAGTGCAAAAGCAGCTAAGCTTTTTGGCCGGGTCGTCAGTACGGACCCAAAGCGGATAATAGTGCAACCACGCCAGTGTCGCACCGAGAAAAGCACCGAGAAACTGGCCGCTCACATATGTAGGCACATGGCCCCACTCGCCGGTTGCCACACTGACACCGATAGTCACAGCTGGGTTGATATGGGCGTTGCTACCAACCACAAGAGCAACGATCACACCCAAGATAACTGCAATACCCCAGCCGACCGTAATAACCAACCATCCCGAATCTCTACCGAATGAACCGTTCAAGTTCACGCAGGCATTAACGCCGATTCCCAGCAAAATCAATGTCATCGTTCCTAATAGCTCTCCCAGAAATGCGCTAGACATTAATTTCTCTGAACAGATTGATAGCTTAGGTTACTAATGACTATCTCCGCCGACCGGCTCCCAATCGAACGAGCGGGTAACCGCTTTCTGCCAAGCCGCATACAGACGATCCCGCTTTGGCTCTTCCATCTCCGGTATCCAGGTTTTAGCCACAGTCCAATTCTCCTTTATTTCGCTAATATTCTCCCAGTAACCAACGGCGAGACCTGCCGCGTAGGCTGCGCCCAACGCAGTCGTCTCCGATATCTTCGGCCGCAGAACAGGCGCATTCAGCAGGTCAGCCTGAAATTGCATCAAGAGTTCGTTTGCCACCATCCCGCCGTCAACCCGTAATTCTCGGGTTTTGATTTCCGAATCCCTCTCCATCGCATCGAGAACTTCTCGAGTTTGAAAAGCCGTTGCCTCAAGCGCCGCACGCGCAATGTGGCATTTGTTCGCGTAACGCGTCAAACCAACGATAACGCCACGTGCAGATTCCTTCCAGTGTGGCGCATAGAGACCTGAAAATGCTGGCACAAAGTAGACGCCCCCATTGTCTTCGACTTCACGCGACAAGGCTTCGACCTCCGAACTGTCAGAGATTAGGCCGAGATTGTCGCGCAACCACTGAACTAATGATCCTGTTATAGCGACGGAGCCTTCGAGTGCGTAATGGGCGGGACCAGAGCCAAATTGGTAACCAACCGTAGTGATAAGACCTTGCGTCGACTGTCGAGGCTCGGCACCCGTATTCATAAGCAAGAAACAGCCCGTACCATAGGTATTTTTAGCCTCGCCTTCTGCTAGGCAGGCCTGGCCGACCAACGCCGCTTGCTGATCACCAAGCATTCCGGCTACTGGGACGCCCTTTAACTCTGTTAGTTTCGTTACACCGTATACGTCACTCGACGAAACAATACGCGGCAACACCGAACGCGGAACGTTGAAAATGTCTAGTAAAGTATCGTCCCAGTCCAGCGTTTCCAGATTCATGAGTTGCGTGCGGCTCGCATTAGTTACATCAGTAAGATGCACACCCCCATCGACACCGCCTGTCAGATTCCAAAGGAGCCACGAATCTATCGTGCCGAATATAGCTTCTCCTGCCTCTACCTTAGCGCGAGCGTTAGAAACATTATCGAGGAGCCATTGTAGTTTAAGTGCGCTGAAGTAACTTGCCAAAGGTAGCCCGGTCTGTGCACGAAACCGGTCCTTACCACCGTCGCGCATGTAGGCTGCGACAAGTTCGTTGACACGTGTATCCTGCCAGACCAACGCGTTATGGAGCGGCTTACCGGAAGTTGGATCCCAAATTACAGTCGTCTCGCGCTGATTGGTAATACCGATTGCGGCGAAGTCAGAAGGAATCAGATGATCTTGCAAGAGCGCTGTGCTGACGACCTCTTGAATATTACGCCATATCTCAGCCGGGTCATGTTCCACCCAACCCGGCTTTTTAAATATTTGTTCATGCTCTTTCTGAGCGACCGAAACGCTATCCCCAGTATAGTCGAATACGATGAAACGAGAACTCGTGGTTCCCTGATCAATTGATCCAATATACCTGCTCATGTTCCGGCACTAACCCTTTTCGGGCGACCTACGATAGGCCATCGTGTTCGCGGGCGGTGTGTACCAACCCGGATCGCTGTAGTCAGCTTGCGGTTGCTCTGCGCGCACCTTCAGTACCGAAAACATTCCACCCATCCCTATCGGCCCGTGCGGACCCTCACCCATCATCATCGGCAATGTATTCTCCGGTAACTCCATCCTCATCGAAGCCATTTCTGCCATCCCACGATCGCCCATCACCATATACTGAGGGATTAACCCACGTAATTTTTCGGCTGCTTCTTCGAAGTTGACTCCGATCGAAGTAATAGCATCGTGACCCATCACATTCATCGTATGGTGGGTTTTGTGACAATGAAAAGCCCAGTCCCCAGGTGTATCGGCTATGAACTCTATTGCACGCATCTGGCCGACTCCGACATCAATTGTAGCCTCTGGCCAGCGCGCCGTTTCTGGCACCCAACCGCCATCAGTCCCGGAAACTTCGAAGGAATGGCCATGCAAGTGGATCGGGTGATTAGTCATCGTTAAATTACCGATGCGTATTCGGACGTGATCGTCCTGGCGCACGACGAGCGGCGAGATACCGGGAAACACACGACTGTTCCAGGTCCATAAGTTGAAGTCAGTCATTGTGTTGACTCGGGGGGTGTAGCTTCCCGGCTCGATGTCGAACGCGTTCATGAGGAAAATGAAGTCCCGATCAACAGCGAGGGCAGCAGGATCTTGTGGATGGACAACAATACAGCCCATCATTCCCATAGCTATCTGTACCATATCGTCAGCGTGCGGGTGATACATAAACGTGCCCGAATGCCGCATTTCGAATTCGTAGACCCAAGTCTCCCCTTGTTGAATCGGCGGTTGAGTCAGGCCCGCAACACCATCCATCCCATGAGGTAACCGCACACCATGCCAATGGACTGTGGTGTACTCTGGCAGCCTGTTAGTAACGAATATCCGCAGACGATCACCCTCGACGCACTCGATGGTCGGACCCGGTGACTGGCCGTTGTAGCCCCAGAGGTGCGCCGTCATTCCGGCAGCGATTTCGCGCTCCACAGGCTCGGCGATGAGGTGGAACTCTTTAACACCATCGCGCATGCGCCACGGCAGTGACCAGCCGTTCAATGTAACAACAGGCTGATAGGGCTGCCCAGTCGATGGCAACGGAGGCGGTTGAGTTGCAGGCGTTTCGGCTAGTGGCGCCTCTGGAATATTTTGAGCTGCGGCACGCGATACAGCACTAGCCGTGACCAGCGCACCAGCGGCTGTCGTCAAGAAATTACGCCGGGAAAACATTAGTAGCCCGTCCTAGTGAACATGATACGCAGCCCCCGGTGCATATCCGCCTTGCGCGCCGGCCTGGAACGTGAGAGCTGATACGCCAACACCCGACATCGCTCTCTGTAAATCAACCTCAGCGAGCCAAAAGTCCCTCTGGGCGTCGAGCGATACGGTGACCGCGTTAATACGTTCCGTAGCGTCCACAACGAGATCGAGCACGCCGATGAGCATACCGTTATAAAGCTTAAGTCGTTCCTCCAAAACCCGCTCCGCAAGCGGAACAATAGCATTTTGAGAGTGGCGAGCTAGATCGTAGGCGCCCCGATAGGCGAGCCATGCTGTACGAATATCTGCCCGTGCTTTAACGCCCGCTTCACCGGCTAACCCCTCGAGCCGCCCAACATGAACGTCGAAGCGTTGGGCTACAGCACGAACTTCGAGGCCGTCGGCCGGGATCGGTGCCAAGGGTAAATCCGGCAAACGATCCGGCAACTGAACCTGTTCTGCGGTCTCTCCCCAGAGACCCAGTGTTTGTACGAGTCGTTCGCGCGCAAGCGTGGCCGCCAGCTGCATAGTGGTCAGGTTAGTGACAGCATCGGCATAGAGAGCCTGGGCCCGAAGCATTTCGAGTTCCGAGGAATTACCAACCTGTAGCATGCTCTCCATTATCTCGCGACCCACTTCTGTAGCAACTACAACGTCCTCAAAGTAGCGTTGCGACTGCCTAGTGGCGACCGCATTAACCCACGCATGCCGCGCTGCGAAAAGCAGTGCTCCGATCTCATCGGCGGCCTGCACCCGTGCCGCACGTTCTTCTAACGTGCCGCTTATAGCAAGAGCCGGAATGATTACCCAGGTCATGACGTTTACAGATAACGACCGTTCTATCCGAGTATCAATGGTCGCAGGCGGCCGCCCCCCATTGAAATTTGGATTAATGACGTGGGCAAGCTCTAGTCGATCAAATCCTGACATACCGAGCGTCTCGAGCGCTCGCTCGACCGCGGGATGATGCAATAGCGCAATTTCTGCAGCAGCCTCAGCGGTCATTTCGCTAGAAAGTAGCTCTTCCTCTCGCGTTGTTCTACGTTCGAACAACGCGACCTGTTCCGTGGTGAGTGGTGGTGGCTGGTTAGTTATTTCATTGCGAACATTGGCAGAATCGGACACGCAACCGCTAACTATACTTATGAACGCGAGAGCACCGATTGAATGAATGCCGCAGACGGCAACGCGGAACACGCGCACCATCATCGCTGCATCGTTGCCGGCATAACCGGCACAACGGCCGCATTATTCAAGTGGGAGCCAGGATCTCTAAGCCCGCCGACAGAACGAGTATTGCTACCGAAACGACCCCGCCAGGATCGAACCTCGCTATCTAAACTCGTGTAACGAGCAATGGCGCTATCGAATGCTAGAAGTGCGGTCGGTGTCGATGGATCTGCGGCTTCGAATCCCTCCCAATGCGTCCGGCCGGTTAAAGGCATCGCGATTCCCGAGAAGAGGAATACAACGAAAAATAAACTGCTAAGACGCACGCGTAGATTCACTAAAAGTTTGCTATCTCTCGAGCCGCTCCCGTTAACTCGACGATATGGAGCCCCGTGTTAGCGCGATCGACCGCATAAACATAGCCACGATCATCAACTTCCAGGTTGTTCGTCTGGATCGCGGTCTTACAACGTTCAACGCCATCCACGTTGAGGCAACGTTCAGCCGTGCTCTCCGTTATCGCCGGAATATAGTGGCCGATCTCCTTGGGCGCCCAGGGATCACGGATGTCTACAGCCCGGACACCACCATTGAAGTAAGCGAGAAACACTATTCTCTTATAGTAGATCGGACCCATGTTCTCATTTGAGGAATGGGTGCCAAAACGGCCGCCACGCTCACAAAAATTACCGCTCTCCTCGGGAACCTGAAAGTTAGCCACTGGCCAAGGCTTTGTCTCATCGGTAATGTCCACCATATACATCATCTGGCGATTCTCCGTACATTCGTTGCGCAGAGATTCTCCGACAACTAGAAGCATGTCGCGAGTACCACCCTCAGTATTATCCGCAAATTCCTCTACGTCGATACCGAGCACGGGCAACGCCGTATGGGCACCGAGCCTTGGCCCCGTAAACGTCGTCGTTATTACCGGATAATTCAGATTCTCATCCGTCGGCTCGAAAGGATCGGCAACGGCAGGGTTACCGCGAATTAGTTTGTCGCGATCGACGATCTGAATAACACCGTTTATGAAAGTACCATAACCAAAATAGATACGGTTACCGATTGCTATCGGACCATGAAGATCATAACCGCCCATCTCGTCATGATTAGGCGCACCAGGCTGCTGTCCAGGTAGCCCGAAGTCGCGGATAAAGCGTGGGTTGGCGGGATCGGAAAGATCATAGACCTGTGTCATGCGACGCGTTGCCCAACCCTCTCTTCCAGAGACGAGGTAGGCTATGCCCGTATCGCACTCCCACCAGTTTTTGTGTGTATCTCTGAGTCCTTCTTCCTCCATCGAGGAAACAAGTTCCGGACTCGAGGGATCACTAACATCCCAGACTTGGTGCCCCCAACGGCCGACCGCACGCAACAGATAGTAGCTACCGTTTTGGCCGCCTGGCAGATCACTACCGGCACAGGTTCGCACCATCTGCGCCTCGCTGTCCTCGCCTACCGCTTGATTCCCTGGGATATGGAACACGTATTCCGGATTTGCAGGATCGGTCACATCAACGATCGAAGTTCCATTACCCTCTTCCCGGCCTGCGAGCGGATTCTGCGCTATCCCCGAATGATGACCGATATAGGCATACCAGCGATCACCCTGCTGCTGAATAATCGGCTGATAAGCGCTACGACCCTGCAAATCATTGTAGCCGACGAGCTGCATATTCTCGGCTTCCTCCTGACCGGCGGCCACCTGCGAATTCGCGTTAGGAATAAAGCCGAAAACTACAGCTACTATGATGACCGTAATGAAATATAACCGCCTGAAGAACGTCGATGAAAGCATAGTCGGATCCTATTATTACTTGATTCCCCCCTAGACTGTCGAACAGAGCCTTCGACATGTCAAGCGCAGCCTGAATTCCTTTTCATGCCCAATCTATAGAAGAAAATACCTACAATATCTTAAGCCCGTGCGCGTTAGAATACAGAAAAACGGTATAGCCCATTTATGCGTTAGAAAAAAGGCTAAAGTGGCGTTTTAAATTAAAGAAGGGTGTAGCGAGAATGACAAAAACCTCCAGTAATGCGGCATACGCTTTAACGTCTGTATTACTGCTATTTACACCTATGCAACTGGCGGCACAGAATGAGTCTCCGCCAGAGATTCTCTTAACTTATGCGGTAGAAATAGCAGCACTCAAGAGCAATCCACAGATACAGGTCGCTATGGCGCACGTTGTCGCCATCGAAGAGCAATTGCAGCAAGACCTAGTCGAGCTCACTGAAATTCCAGCGCCGCCATTCGAAGAAAGGAACCGAGCCGAGCGTATCACTGAGATGATGCGTGACGCCGGTCTTAGAGACGTCATAATCGATGAGGTCGGTAACGCAATAGGGCTCCGGCCCGGACGTGCTGGTATCCGAACAATCGCCTACAGTGCACACCTGGACACCGTTTTTCCAGCGGGTACCGACGTGACAGTACGCTATCGCGACGGAAAGATGTACGCACCCGGAATTGGTGATAATTCCCGGGGGCTCGTTACCATGCTCGGGGTCCTACGTGCACTGCAGCATGCGGGT
>Ga0310344_10002020_pt1 | contig 15339 bp, 10 predicted proteins | sample HC15DNA20200_MG_FD_203801 | JGI IMG/M metagenome (GOLD analysis project Ga0310344, IMG submission 203801) | Marine microbial communities from station ALOHA, North Pacific Subtropical Gyre - HC15-DNA-20-200_MG | ecosystem: Environmental > Aquatic > Marine > Oceanic | place: Pacific Ocean: North... | reverse complement strand
CGGGCGATAACGTGGCGATGGAAGTGGAGCTGATCACGCCGGTGGCGCTGGAGAAGGGGCTGCGGTTCGCGATTCGCGAAGGCGGCCGCACGGTCGGCTCTGGCACCATCACCGACATCGTGGAGTAGCCCATGCGGGACATCGTGTTGTTGGCGTGTAACGACTGCAAGCGGCGGAACTACAGCACGACCAAGAACAAGCGTAAGAGCACTGGTCGGCTAGAGTTCAAGAAGTACTGCCGGTTCTGTCGATCGCACACCGTGCATCGAGAGTCGAAGTAGAGCTTGGGGACGGGCGAGCGCCCGGGAACCATAGGCCAGTAGCTCAATTGGCAGAGCACCGGTCTCCAAAACCGGGGGTTGGGGGTTCGATTCCCTCCTGGCCTGCCAGATTCGCGCGGGACTCCGCGAGCCCCGGCGGGGGTCCGGAGTGGAGTCCAGAGTAAGACCCTGGTGAGAGTAAGAGTAAGAGAAGGGTGACAGTGGCGAAGACAGCACGACTCGAAAACGTGAGGGAAGCCTCGTCACAGGTGTCTGGCTGGGTCGGTCGGAGTAGGGTGTTTCTTGCTCAGGTCAAGAACGAGATGGAGCGAGTGACCTGGCCCACCCGCAAGGAGGTCTACGCGACCACCCTCGTTGTGATTCTGACGTCGGTGTTTTTCGGCGTCTATCTGTGGAGCATCGATCTGGTCCTGACGAGACTGGCCAGGATGCTCTTTTCGGCGTTTGGAGCGTCATGACCGACGTCATCACTAAGCAGTGGTACATCGTTCACACCTACTCGGGCTTCGAGAATAAGGTGTCGGAGTCGCTGCAGCAGCGGGTGCAGGCCTATGGGCTGCAGGACGAGATCGGCGAGGTGCTCATCCCGACCGAGGACGTGGTCGAGATGCGCGGGGGTAAGCGCGTGGTTAGTTCGAAGCGCTTCTTCCCCGGCTACATCCTGGTTGAGATGAACATGTCGGACGATGCCTGGCATGTGGTGCGAAACACCCCGAAGGTCACCGGGTTCGTGGGCGCAGGGTCGAAGCCGACACCGCTCACTCGAGAAGAGGTTGACCACATCCTGCACCAGGTGACGGTGGCGGCTGAGAAGCCGAAGCCCAAGTACACGTTCGAAAAGGGCGATCAGGTTCGAATTAACGAGGGGCCGTTCACGAGCTTCAATGGCACGGTTGAGGACGTCAACCTGGATCGGAACACCCTGAAGGTCATGGTGACGATCTTTGGCCGCTCGACACCGGTCGAGTTGGACTTCCTCCAAGTGGAGAAGCTCTAGCGCGAAGGCACCTACAGCATGGCGAAGAAGGTCATCGGTCAAGTCAAGCTCCAGATCGCCGCCGGCAAGGCGACACCCGCGCCGCCCGTGGGGACGGCGCTAGGCCCGCACGGCGTCAACATCATGGACTTCTGCAAGGCCTTCAATGCGAAGACGGCCAACCAGGAGGGGCTGATCATCCCGGCGGTAGTGACGATCTATGCCGACCGGACGCTGAGCTTCATCACCAAGACGCCCCCTGCGGCCGTCTTGCTCAAGCGGGCCGCCAACATTGCGAAGGGCTCCGGAGAGCCCAATCGCGAGAAGGTAGGGAAGGTGACGGTGGCCCAGGTCGAGGAGATCGCTAAAACCAAGATGCCGGATCTCAACTGTACCGACCTTGCCGGTGCGGTCAAGGTGGTGTCGGGCACCGCGCGGTCGATGGGAATTGAGGTCGAGGGCTAGCCGAGACGCCGGCCCGGAAGAGCAACCATGCCCAAGAACGGAAAGAAGTTCGCCGCTGCCGTCGCCCAGGTCGAAGACCGGCTGTACAGCCTTGAGGAGGCGATTCCGCTGGCCCAGAGTGTGAGGTTTGCCGGCTTTGACGAGTCGATCGAGATGGCCATGCGGCTGGGGGTCAACCCCAAGCATGCCGACCAGATGGTGCGCGGCACCGTGATTCTGCCCAATGGCCTCGGCAAGTCGAAGCGGGTGCTCGTGGTGGCCGCCGGCGAGAAGCAGAAAGAAGCCGAGGACGCGGGCGCCGACGTCGTGGGCGGTGAGGAGATGGTCGAGAAGATCCAGGGCGGCTGGCTCGAGTTCGATTCCGTCATCGCCACGCCCGACATGATGCGGGTGGTCGGCAAGCTCGGCAAGGTGCTGGGTCCGCGCGGCATGATGCCGAATCCGAAGACTGGGACTGTGACCTTCGAGGTGGCCCAGGCGGTCAACGAGATTAAGGCTGGTAAGGTTGCCTACCGCGTGGACAAAGCCGGGGTGATCCACGCCGCGATCGGCAAGAGTTCGTTTGATGCCGAGCGGTTGGTAGAGAACGCTCAGGCGCTCATCGACAGCGTGATTCGCGCCAAGCCGTCTGCCGCCAAGGGCAAGTATGTGAAGAGTTTAACGCTGGCCTCCACGATGGGCCCGGGGATCAAGATCGACGCCGCCAACATCGAGGCGGCCGCGAAGTAACGCCCGTCGCGGGTGGATGTGAAGGATATCCAGAGAGATGCCGCTCAGTAGAAGCGCCAAGGAAGAGTCGGTCCAGGAGCTGACCGAGGCCCTGGCCAACGTGGACAGCATGGTGCTGCTCGACTTCACCGGGCTGGACGTTCCGCAGGCCAACGAGCTTCGTCGCCAAGTGCGAGCCGCCAACGGTCACTATCAGGTAATCAAGAACCGCCTGGCCAAGCGGGCGATTGCCGGCACGGTGTTCGAACCGCTGTCTGACGAGTTCAAAGGCTCGACGGCGATCGCCTACAGCAAGGATGACCCCGTCGGGCTCGCCAAGGCGCTGGTGACGTTCGCTAAAGATGCCCCCGAGCTTAAGGTCAAGAGTGGGATGGTCTCGGGTCGCCAGGTGGCGCCGGCTGAGGTCAAGAGCCTCGCCACCCTGCCGAGCAAGGAAGAGCTGCAGGCGACGTTGCTCATGCAGCTTCAGGCGCCGCCGACTCAGTTTGTCCGGGTACTTAGCGCGGTGCCGCGTGACTTGCTTAGCGTGCTGACCCAGGTGGAAAAGAAGAAGCAGGATTCGGAATAGACGAGTGATCGTCTACTGAAAAGTGATTCAAGGAGTAAACATGGCTGACGTGACGCAGGAACAGGTCGTCGAGTACATCAAGGGCATCTCCGTGCTGGAGTTGTCGCAGCTGGTCAAGACCCTCGAAGAGGAGCTCGGGGTGTCGGCCGCCGCGGCGATGCCGGTGGCCGTGGCTGGGGGCGCTCCCGCCGCGGGCGGCGGTGAAGCAGCCGAAGAGCAGACCGAGTTCACGGTTACATTGACCGAGGTCGGAGCCAAGAAGATCAATGTGATCAAGGCTGTTCGCGAGGTCACCAGCCTAGGGCTGAAGGAAGCGAAGGATCTGGTCGAGAGTGCTCCCAAGGCGATCAAGGAAGGGATTCCCAAGGACGAGGCCGAAGCGATCGTTAAGAAGTTTGAGGAAGTGGGCGCCAAGGCCGAGCTCAAGTAGATGTTGCCGAGCAAGACCGCGATGGACTTCAGTCCATTGCGTTGGTTGTTCGTGTGACTGGCCTGAGCGAGTGTCAAGACTGTTCCGGCCGGTTGCGGTTTCATGAAGATACGGCGTGCTCGACCGAGGGTGTTCCAGAATGCAGAGTCAGCCCAAGAACGTCTACCGGGAACGAGTCGAGTTTTCGAAGATCCGGACGACGATTCCCATCCCCAACCTGATCGAGATTCAGAAGAAGTCCTACGAGCGCTTCCTGCAGATGACCCGGCTACCGTCCGAACGTGACGATGCTGGTCTGCAGTCGGTGTTCAAGTCGGTGTTTCCGATTAGTGACTTCAGAGAGAATTCCTCGCTCGAGTTCATCGATTACTCGATTGGGAACTGGGAGTGTAAGTGCGGCCGTTTGACCGGCTTGCACCAGCTGCGCCAGCCGTGCTCGTCCTGTGGTCATACTCTCGAGGCTGATCCCTACGGTGAGCACGAGGTGCTCTGTCCCCAGTGCGGTACCGCCAACGGCGCTCGTGGGGTGGTGTGCGAGGTCTGCGAGAACACCGTCAGCCTGAAGCTCAAGTACGACGTCGAAGAGTGCCAGGAGCGCGGCATGACCTATGCCGTGCCGCTGAAGGTGACCATCCGTCTCGTCGTCTGGAATAAGGACGCCGAGACCGGGGTCAAGACGATCCGGGACATCAAGGAGCAGGAAGTCTACTTCGGTGACGTCCCACTGATGACCGACAACGGGACCTTCATCATCAACGGGACCGAGCGCGTCGTCGTCTCACAGCTCCATCGATCGCCGGGCGCGTTCTTCCACTCCGAGGACCGTCAGCTGTTCGTAGCCCAGATCATCCCGTATCGCGGATCCTGGGTGGAGTTCGAATACGACACCAAGAACTTGTTGTATGTCCGGATCGACCGGAAACGGAAGTTCCTGGCCAGCGTGTTCCTCCGGGCGCTCGGCCTGCGCGGCGCCGACGAGATCATTCGCAGCTTCTACACCGTCAGCCGGATCTCGCTGCGTGAAACCCAGCCGCAGTGGGCCGTCGGGCCGGACCTATTCGGGCGGCGCGTCGAAGAGGAAATCAAGATCGACGGCAGCCACAAGGTGGGGGCCGGGAAGAAGATCGGCAAGTCGGCACTCGAGGCGATGAAGAAAGCGGGTCTCGAGTGGGTGCCATTGCCCATGGCCGAGTTCGACGGCGGGTTTGCCGCCACCGATGTGGTCGACCCTTCCACCGGAGAGGTGATTCTCGAGGCAAACGAAGAGCTGAGCCAGCGGGTCGTCTCGATGGCCCAGGAGAAGCAAGTCGAGGAGCTTGAGATCTTCTTCCCCGAGCGAGACGAAATTGGCACGGTCCTTTCTACTACGCTTCGCAAGGACACCATACGGACGCACGAGGAGGCGCTGATCGAGATCTACCGGCGTCTTCGTCCCGGGGATCCGCCGACGCTCGATAGCTCGCGCTCCCTGTTCGAAAACATGTTCTTCAACCCGCAGAAGTACGACTTCTCGCGGGTCGGCCGGCTGAAGCTGAACACCAAACTAAGCCTCGATACGCCGCTAGACGAGAAGATCCTGCATCCGCCGGACTTCTACGCGGTCATCAAGTACCTCCTGGCGCTCCGCCGCACGCCCACTAATGCCGACGATATCGACCATCTCGGCAATCGTCGGGTGCGCTCGGTGGGTGAGCTGCTCGAGAACCAGTTCCGAATTGGTCTGGTTCGGATGGAGCGGGCCATCAAGGAGAAGATGTCCGTCTATCAGGAGATGGCGACGGCTATGCCGCACGACCTGATAAACGCCAAGCCTGTCATGGCGGCGATCAGGGAGTTCTTCGGGTCGTCCCAGCTCTCCCAGTTCATGGACCAGACCAACCCGCTGTCTGAGATCACCCATAAGCGTCGTCTTTCCGCGCTCGGGCCAGGTGGGTTGTCGCGTGAGCGGGCTGGGTTCGAGGTGCGGGACGTGCACCCGACCCACTACGGCCGCATCTGTCCGATTGAGACGCCGGAAGGACCGAACATCGGACTGATCTCCTCGCTGTCGTGCTACGCCCGGATCAACGAGTTCGGGTTCATCGAGTCGCCGTATCGTCGGATTAGAGAGGATCGTGCGACCGACTACGTGCAGATCACTAATGCGGGTGGCACCAAGTATCAGGTGGGCGACGTCGTCGAGATGATCGAAGCCGAGGAGGAGAGCGCGGCCGCGAAATCGAAGAAGAAGAAGGGTGCCGAGTTCGAGCCCTACTCGTTCTACCTGTCGGCGTGGGAAGAGGACCAGTACATCATCGCCCAGGCGAACGCTCGTCTCGACGACAAGGGCAACCTCATCGATCCCCGGGTCAATGCGCGTCAGGCAGGCGACTTCATTCTCGCTCCCCGGGACCGGGTCGAGTTCATCGATGTTTCGCCGAAGCAGTTGGTGTCGGTGGCAGCATCGCTGATTCCGTTCCTGGAGCACGACGACGCCAACCGGGCGCTGATGGGTTCGAACATGCAGCGGCAAGCTGTGCCTCTGTTGCAGGCGCGGTCACCGTTTGTCGGCACCGGCATGGAGCACATCACGGCCCGCGACTCCGGCGCTGTGGTCTCGGCCCGACGGACTGGGACGGTCGACTACGTCGACTCGCAGCGTGTGGTCGTGCGGGTGGAAGGCGAGTCTGGCGAGATGTCGCGTGAGATGGGCGCGGACATCTACAGCATGACCAAATTCCGGAGGTCGAACCAGAACACCTGCATCAACCAGAAGCCGATCGTCCGAGTGGGTGACCGGGTGGCCAAGGGACAGGTGCTGGCCGACGGTCCGTGCACCGAACTGGGCGAGCTCGCGCTGGGCCGGAACGTCTTGGTGGCCTTCATGCCCTGGCGGGGCTACAACTTCGAAGACGCCATCTTGGTGTCTGAGCGGATGGTCAAGGAGGATTACTACACCTCCATCCATATCGAGGAGTTTGAGACCGAGTCGCGTGACACCAAGCTCGGTCCCGAGGAGATCACGCGCGACATCCCGAACGTCTCCGAAGGTTTCCTGAAAGACCTGGATGACAGTGGCATCATCCGGATAGGCGCCTACGTTAAGCCTGGAGACATTCTGATCGGAAAGGTCACGCCTAAGGGAGAGACCCAGCTTACGCCGGAAGAGAAACTGCTCAGGGCCATCTTCGGCGAGAAGGCGGGCGATGTGCGGGACGCGTCGTTGCTTTGTCCGCCGGGGATCGATGGCATCATCGTTGGGGTCAAGATCTTCTCACGTAAGGGGATCGAGAAAGACGACCGCGCGAAGGCGATCGAGGCCGAAGAGCTCGACATGATGGAAAAGAATCTCGAAGACGAGATTCGCATCCTCCATGAAGAGGTTAAGAAGCGGGTGTCGGTCAAGCTGGACGGGCAGGTGCTTGGCGCCGACCTGTTCGACGACGACGGTCGCGAGAAGCTTGCTACCAAGGGCACTGCCCTCTCTGCCGAGCTGCTGCATGAGCTGCCGTACTCGGCGATCATGCGCACCCGCATCTCGGGCCGGAGTCGAGAGCTCGAACAGGAACTTAGACACCTCGAAGAACGGACCGAACGTCAGGTGGAGGTTATCCGCCAGATGTTCGAGGAGAAGAAAGAGAAGATTCGGCGCGGAGACGAGCTGCCGCCTGGCGTGATCAAGCTCGTCAAGGTCTATGTCGCCATGAAGCGTAAGCTATCGGTGGGTGACAAGATGGCCGGTCGGCACGGCAACAAGGGGGTCATTGCCCGGGTGCTGCCCGAGGAGGACATGCCTCATCTGCCGGACGGGACACCGGTGGAGATCGTGCTGAATCCGCTCGGCGTACCATCTCGGATGAACGTCGGCCAGATTCTCGAGACCCACCTCGGGTGGGCCGCGCACGCGCTGGGGATGCACTTCGCCACCCCGGTGTTCGACGGCGCAACCGAGGAGGAGATCAAGGGCTGGCTTGAGAAAGCTGGGTTGCCTTCCGGAGGGAAGAGCCGGTTGGTCGACGGAATGACCGGCGAGGAGTTCGAGCAGGACGTGACGGTGGGCTACATCTACATGCTCAAGTTGTCGCATCTGGTCGACGACAAGATCCACGCGCGATCCATTGGCCCGTACTCGTTGATTACCCAGCAGCCGCTGGGAGGCAAGGCGCAGTTCGGCGGCCAGCGTTTCGGTGAGATGGAGGTGTGGGCGCTCGAGGCGTACGGTGCCGCGCACATTCTCCAGGAGCTGTTGACCGCGAAGTCCGACGATGTCACCGGAAGGGCCAAGATTTACGAGGCCATCGTGAAGGGAGACGCATCCTTCACTCCGGGGTTGCCCGAGTCTTTCAACGTGCTGATTCGCGAGCTCCAGGCACTGTGTCTGGATGTCGAGCTGCTTAAGACGCGCCAGCCGGCAGCGGTTCTACCCGAAGGGGAAGAGGACGCCGAGGGCGAAGGCGAGGCGGGTGAAGGTGCCGAGACGGACGAGGCGGCGCCGGCGTTGGACAAGGCGTAGTGTAAGGCGGAAGGTACACAACTCATGAGACCCAGCTTCACTGATCGCGGTTCATCATTGACCGCGGACTTCGACGCCATCCGAATCAGCTTGGCCTCTCCCGAGCGGATCCGGTCCTGGTCGCACGGCGAAGTGACCAAGCCGGAGACCATCAACTACCGCACGTTCAAGCCGGAGCGAGACGGGCTGTTCTGCGCGAAGATCTTCGGTCCGGTCACCGATTGGGAATGCTTGTGCGGCAAGTACAAGCGGATGAAGCACCGCGGGGTCATCTGCGACAAGTGCGGCGTTGAGGTGACACAGGCCAAAGTGCGTCGTGAGCGTTTGGGACACATTACGCTGGCCACTCCTGTCAGCCACGTCTGGTTCTTTAAGGGGCTGCCGAGTCGGATTGGTCACCTGCTGGATATTTCGCTCCGTGACCTCGAGCGGATCCTGTATTTCGAAGCCTACGTGGTCATCGATCCGGGTGACAGCGAGTTTAAGGAGAACCAGCTGCTCACCGAGGAGCAGTACCGGGCGGCGATGCAAGAGTTCGCTCCCCGTTTCCGTGCCCAGATGGGCGCCGAGGCGATCAAGGACCTCCTCAAGCGGGCCGACATCGAGGATTTGGCGGAAGAGCTGCGCGACCGGATGCGCACCGAGACCTCGGTTCAGAAAAAACTGAAGTTCGCCAAGCGACTAAAGGTGGTCGGATCGTTCCGCAAGTCCACCAATCGGCCCGAGTGGATGATCCTCGATGTCATCCCCGTGATTCCGCCGGAGCTGCGTCCACTGGTGCCGTTGGACGGCGGCCGGTTCGCCACCTCGGATCTGAACGACCTCTATCGGCGGGTCATCAATCGGAACAATCGACTAAAGAAGCTGATCGAACTGAAGGCGCCAGACGTCATCATCCGGAATGAGAAGCGGATGCTGCAGGAGGCGGTCGATGCCCTCTTTGACAACGGACGTCGCGGCCGAGTGTTGCGGGGAGCTAACAACCGTCCGCTCAAATCCCTGTCCGATACTCTCAAGGGCAAGCAGGGACGGTTCCGTCAGAACCTTCTGGGCAAGCGTGTCGACTACTCCGGTCGGTCGGTGATCGTCGTCGGGCCTGAGCTAAGCCTGCACCAGTGCGGATTGCCCAAGAAGATGGCGCTCGAGCTGTTCAAGCCGTTCATCTACAACAAGCTCGAGAAGCGTGGGCTGGTGGCCACGATCAAGCAGGCCAAGGAGATGGTGGAGCAGCAGCTGCCAGAGGTCTGGGATGTGCTCGAAGAGGTGATCAGGGAACATCCGGTGCTGCTTAATCGGGCGCCGACCCTGCATCGTCTTGGCATCCAGGCGTTCGAGCCGGTCTTGGTCGAGGGTAAGGCGATCCGGATTCACCCGCTGGTGTGCACTGCATTCAACGCCGACTTCGACGGCGACCAGATGGCGGTCCACATTCCGCTGGCACCCGAGGCGCAGATCGAGGCCTCGGTGCTGATGAAGTCGTCGAAGAATATTCTGTCGCCGGCGAATGGCGCCCCCATCACGACCCCGTCGCAGGACATAGTGCTGGGGTGTTACTACCTCACCAAGGCCAAGGCGAACGCCAAGGGTGAAGGCCGGGTGTTCGGCAATGTCGAGGACGTGCTGCTGGCGCTCATGGCCGAAGAGGTCGAGACCCTCAGTCCGATCCGGCTCCGGATCTCGGGCGGCCTGATGGACCTGACTGCGGCGCGCGATGACCAGGATGTGCTGCGCACGGAGGTGCAGGAGATCGAAAGCAAGGTCATCAACACCACCGTGGGCCGAGCGGTGTTCAACAGCGCCTTGCCCAATGAGTTGCCGTATATCAACGGTCTCTTGAAGAAGAAGGGGCAAAGCCAGCTGGTGCAGTACTGCTACCTGCACTATGGCGTCGACAAGACGGTGGAGATGCTGGACGGGCTCAAGAAGATCGGGTTCGGCTACGCCACCCGCTCGGGACTCTCGATCGGGATCGACGACCTCATCGTGCCGGAGCAGAAGGCCACGCTGGTCAAGCAGGCGAGCGACGAAGTCATCCGTGTCGAGCAGCAGTATCTGGAAGGCGCGATCACCAACGGCGAGCGCTATAACAAGGTCATCGCCATCTGGTCGGATGTGACCGAGAAGGTTGCCGACGAAATGTTCAGCGAGATGGAGGATCGCGACTCCGGCGGCCAGGATTTTAACGCGGTCTACATCATGGCTGACTCGGGCGCCCGTGGAAGCAAGCAGCAGATCCGCCAGCTGGCAGGCATGCGCGGCCTGATGGCGAAGCCGTCTGGCGAGATCATCGAGACCCCGATCACGTCGAACTTCCGCGAAGGCCTCACCGTGCTGCAGTACTTCATCTCCACGCACGGCGCCCGGAAGGGGTTGGCGGACACCGCGCTCAAGACGGCCGATTCGGGGTATCTCACCCGGCGCTTGGTCGACGTCGCCCAGGATGTGATCATTTCCGAGCTCGACTGCGGGACCGTGGCCGGCATCGAGTCGCGGGCTATCGTCGAGAGCGGCGAGATCATCGAGCCCTTGCGTGACCGGATCGTCGGTCGCGTGACCCTCGAGGACATCAGCGATCCGTTTACTAGCGAGCTCATCACGTCGGCGAGCGAGGTGATTACCGAAGACCTCGCGTCGACCATCGAGGATGCTGGTGTCGAGAAGGTCAAGATCCGCTCCGTGCTGACCTGCGAGGCTAGGCGCGGAGTCTGCGCCAAGTGCTACGGCCGCGATCTGGGTACCGGTGAACTGGCCGAGCTCGGACTGGCGGTGGGGGTCGTGGCGGCGCAGTCGATTGGCGAGCCCGGTACCCAGCTCACCATGCGGACTTTCCACATCGGTGGCACCGCCTCACGAGTGTCGGCACAGTCCACACTCGAGGCGAAGAACGCCGGGACCGCGAAGTTCCTGGGCATTCAGTGGGTCAAGGCGGATGATGGCACCCTGGTGGTCATGAACCGCACGGGGTCGTTGGTTGTGCAGGACGCCAAGGGACGCGACCGCGAGCGGTATCCGGTGGTCTATGGCGCCCATCTGCGCGTGTCCGACGGTCAGCAGGTCGACCAGGGCCAGACGTTGGTGGAGTGGGATCCCTATACCTTCTCGATCATCACGGAGAAGGCGGGGACCATCAAGTTCAAGGATATCGTCGAGGGCGTCACGGTGCACGAGGAGGTGGACGAGGTCACCGGCCTTTCGCGCCTCATCATCGTCGATTCTCCAGACGAGAAGAAGCAGCCGACGGTCGAGGTCCGAGGGGCGGACGGCAAGCTGCAGCGGAAGTACAACATGCCGTCGCACGCCCACCTCATGATCACCGACGGCCAGGCCGTGACCGCGGGCGAGGTACTGGCCAAGATCCCGCGAGAGACCACCAAGACGAAGGACATCACCGGTGGTCTGCCCCGCGTGCAGGAGCTGTTCGAGGCACGCAAGCCCAGAGAAACCGCAGTCATCTCAGAGATTGAAGGCACCGTCAAGATCGGCAGCATTGTCAAGGGGATGCGCAAGGTCATCATCGTGCCGGACGAAGATGGCGCCGAGCCGCGCGAGTACTCCCTGCCGCGTGGTGTCCACGTCAACGTGCAGGACGGTGACAAGGTGGAAGCCGGTGAGCAGCTCATGGACGGGCCGAGCAACCCGCACGACATCCTTAGTGTTCTGGGCGAGAGGGCGCTCCAGACCTACCTCGTCAACGAGATTCAGGAGGTCTATCGACTGCAGGGTGTCACCATCAACGACAAACACATCGAGGTGGTGTCCAGGCAGATGATGCGCTGGGTGAAGATTGAGGACGTCGGGACCACCGACTTCCTGATCGACGAGCAGGTCGATAAATACCGGTTCATGACGGAGAACGAGCGTGTGATTGCCGAGGGCGGGCGTCCGGCCACCGGTCGGCCGCTGTTGCTGGGGATCACCAAGGCGTCGCTCTCGACCGACTCGTTCATCTCTGCGGCGTCGTTCCAGGAGACGACACGCGTGCTTACCGAGGCCTCGATCTCCGGCAAGGTCGACCACCTGCGTGGGCTCAAGGAGAACGTTACGATGGGCCGGCTCATCCCAGCCGGCACCGGTTTCGACTACTACCGCCAGGTAAGGATAACGCCGGACGAGCCGCCGCCGCTTCCGCCGCCGAGCCCGGAGGAACTCGCACTGGAGCAAGAGATGGATTACCTCGTCGAGCCGGAGAGCACGCTCGGACGGGAAGAGGTGACGGAATAGGAGCCGAACGCTCCCCGCCGACGTTTGGGTTAAGACGCTTAGCTTATTGCCTAGACGTTCTTGATCGTGGTAATGTCGGAAGGTTTTGTCGGAGTTAGGACACCCTATCTAGCTCCGATCCGCCCGAAAGAGGCTGGGTGGCCCACGTCGTGCCAACTGAGCGGTTGGCCGGGCACCGTTTTCTGGTGCCGTGACGAGGTCACGAGGATGCGCAACTTGCCTCTTTCCAACTTGGGCGCGATGTCCCGGTGTCTCCGGTGACGTCCCCCTTCACGGCGCGCACACTTTAATAGGGTCAATCCGCTTCAGGTGCCAAGCCGATGGCTTCTAGGCCTGGGGCAACTTCAGCAGGCGTCCGACCAGTCGGTCAGGGCGTTGTGGCGTCATCGACGCAGGGAGTGCTCGTGCCGACGATCAGTCAGCTCGTTCGCAAGGGTCGCTATCGCGAGGAGACGAAGACTAAAAGTCCCGCGCTGCAGCAGTGTCCGCAGCGGCGGGGCGTGTGTGTCCGAGTGTTCACGCAGACGCCGAAGAAGCCGAACTCTGCCCTCCGAAAGGTCGCTCGGGTCCGGCTGACCAATCAGATTGAGGCTACCGCTTACATTCCGGGCGAAGGGCACAACCTCCAGGAGCACTCGCTCGTGCTCATCCGGGGCGGCCGGGTCAAGGACCTGCCGGGCGTGCGCTACCACGTGGTTCGCGGCACGCTCGATACCACCGGGGTGCAGGGCCGTAAGCAGAGTCGCTCGAAGTACGGCGCCAAGCGCCCGAAGGCATAGGCCACAGGAGCACGACATGCCACGCAGACGCGAAATACCGAAGCGCGAAGTGCCGCCGGACCCGATCTATAACAGCACCCTGGTTACAAAGTTCGTCCGGTGCGTGATGAAGAGTGGGAAGCGAAGCACTGCCGAGGGTCTCCTCTACGGAAGCCTGGACATCATCCGGGACCGGACCGGGGACGACCCGCTCAAGGTTTTCAAAAAGGCGCTCGACAACGTCAAGCCGAGCCTCGAGGTCAAATCCCGTCGTGTCGGAGGGTCGAATTACCAGGTGCCAATCGAGGTAAACCAGAACCGCCGACTGTCGCTCAGCATCCGCTGGCTGTCCAGCCACGCCCGGGCGCGCAGCGATGGCAAGACGATGAGAGAGAAGCTGGCCAACGAGTTGATCGATGCTTCGAACTTGCGGGGCGGGTCGGTGAAGAAGCGGGAAGACACCCATCGAATGGCTGAGGCGAATAAGGCGTTCGCGCACTATCGTTGGTAAGAAGGAAGTGGTAACAGCAGAGCTCCAGATCGCGCCTTCGGTCGAGAAGGCCAGTGTCGTTAAGGGCAAGCAGTCACGTGCGGAACAGGTGATGTCGAGAGAAGTGCCGCTCGAGCGGACGCGCAATATCGGCATCATGGCCCACATCGACGCGGGCAAGACGACCACCACCGAACGGGTGCTGTTCTACACAGGCATCACCTACAAGATCGGTGAGGTGCACGACGGGACGGCGGTGATGGACTGGATGGCCCAGGAGCAGGAACGGGGTATCACCATCACGTCGGCCGCTACCACCTGCGACTGGCGTGAGCACCGCATCAACATCATCGACACGCCGGGCCACGTGGACTTCACGGCCGAAGTGGAGCGATCGCTCCGTGTGCTCGATGGCGCCGTCGCGGTCTTTGACGCCGTGGCCGGCGTGGAGCCGCAGTCCGAGACGGTGTGGCGCCAGGCCGACAAGTATCGGGTGCCTCGGATCTGCTTCGTTAATAAGATGGACCGGGTGGGGGCGAACTTCGACCGGACGATGTCCCAGATTCGCGAGAAGCTTCAGGCTAATCCGGTCGCGGTGCAGTTGCCGCTCGGCGCTGAGGATGCCTTCGCTGGAGTCATCGACCTCGTGCGCATGAAGGCGGTACGCTATCAGGATGAGGCACTGGGTGGCGAATCCATCGTCGAAGAGATTCCCGAGGAACTCCGGGACGAGGCCGACGCGGCGCGGGAGGTGCTGATCGAGAAGGTCTGCGAGGCCGATGACCAGCTACTCGAGCAGTATCTGCGCGGCGAGCCGATCGACGAAGACGAGATCGTCGCGGTGCTACGTCGTCGCACCATCGAGTCGGCGCGGACCGAGGATGCGCCGTTTGTCCCGATTCTCTGCGGCAGCGCGTTCAAGAACAAAGGGGTGCAGCCGCTGATCGACGCGGTGGTCGACTATCTGCCGTCGCCGACAGACATTCCCCCCGTCTTTGGGGTGGATCCGGACGCGCCGGCCGATGCCGAGCCGTCGATCGAGCGGCCGGCCGAGGACGACACGCCATTCTCAGCGCTTGCGTTCAAGATCATGACCGATCCCTACGTCGGTCAGCTCGCGTTCATCCGGGTGTACTCGGGAGTGATGTCCTCCGGCGCGACCATCTACAATCCGCGCCTGCGTCGTAAGGAGCGGATCGGGCGTCTGCTTAAGATGCACGCCAACAAGCGCGAGGACATCAAGCAGGTGTTTGCCGGCGACATCGCCGCTGCGGTCGGGCTCAAGAGTGTGGCCACGGGCGACACTATCTGTGATCCACAGCATCAGATCGTCCTTGAGGCGATGGAGTTCCCCAACCCCGTAATCTCCCTGGCGATCGAGCCCAAGACCAAGGCCGACCAGGAGAAGTTGAGTCAGGGATTGGCGAAGCTCACGAGTGAGGATCCCACGTTCCAGGTGCGGACCGACGAGGAGACGGGGCAGGTTGTCATCTCAGGGATGGGCGAACTCCACCTCGAGATCATCGTCGATCGCCTGCGGCGGGAGTTCGACGTGGCGGCCAGTGTCGGTCGGCCACAAGTAGCCTACCGCGAGACGCTGACCAAGCCGGCCGATGCCGAGGGCCGGTATGTCAAGCAGACGGGTGGACGCGGTCAGTACGGGCACGTGAAGCTCAGGGTCGCGCCTGGGCAGCCGGGCGATGGCTTCGTATTCAACAACGAGATCTTCGGCGGCGCGGTGCCCCGCGAGTTCATCGCGCCGGTCGAGGAGGGGGTTCGCGAGGCGATCACGACCGGGGTTCTGGCTGGATACCCGATCGAAGACGTGACGGTCACGCTCTACGACGGATCTTCTCACGACGTCGATTCCTCGGAGATAGCGTTCAAGGTTGCCGGGTCGATGGCGTTTCGCGAAGCGGCGCGTCAATC
>Ga0310344_10002019_pt1 | contig 15345 bp, 9 predicted proteins | sample HC15DNA20200_MG_FD_203801 | JGI IMG/M metagenome (GOLD analysis project Ga0310344, IMG submission 203801) | Marine microbial communities from station ALOHA, North Pacific Subtropical Gyre - HC15-DNA-20-200_MG | ecosystem: Environmental > Aquatic > Marine > Oceanic | place: Pacific Ocean: North... | reverse complement strand
TCTTGAGCTTATCGTTGACGACATAGATATCCAGGTCACCATCTTCATCTATATCAGCGAAGCTCGTTGCGAAACCAGCACCCTGCAACATTTCACGGTCCAGTAGGTATGAAACCTCGGTAAAAGTACCGTTACCATTGTTGCGATACAGATTGTCACTAGCTAATTCATGACTCACCGGATCGCAATCCGGGAAGCACGACCAGTTAGTCACATATAAATCCAGAAAACTATCGCCATTGTAGTCGCCCCACGCTGCACCAGAACTCTTGCCCAGAGAACCAACACCTGCAACGGAGGTTACGTCACGAAATCCGTTCCCACCTTCGTTGTGAAAGAGTACGTTCGAGCCATTGGCAAGAACATAAAGATCTATCCAGCCGTCGTTATCGTAGTCCGCCCAGACAGCTCCGCCAGTCCACACTTCATGAAGGCCAACTGAAGCAGAAAACTCGGAAACATCGAAGGTGCCGTCACCCTGATTCTGGTAAAGAACGCTCTTGGTAAGACCACCCGTAACGTAAAGGTCGACCCAGCCGTCATTATCGAAATCCCCCCACGCCTGCCCCATCGCAAGATAACCGCGACTAAAGTCTTTCGCTTTGTACTCGTTCCAACTACCCTCATGGTTAGCGTTAATCCCCGCACATTCACTAACTTCGCTGAAGCCCCCATTTTCGTTATGCTGCCCGAAGGAAACCCCAGGCATAACTAGGAGAAACAAAATCATGAGTCCCACTATTGCCATTTGGGTATCCGTTTAGTCCTTCACGGATCCGATTGTCAGTCCCGCTATAAAATAGCGTTGTAGCAGCAGAAACAGGACGATAATTGGAATAGATATGAGCGTTGCTGCTGCCATCATTTCACTATATGGAATTGCTTTGGCACCCGCCACAGAAGACGACATTTGGGCAAGACCAATTGGCAGAGTGATGACCTTTTCGCCACGCAAGACCAACAAGGGCCAAATGAAGCTGTTCCAGGAGCCGAGAAAAGTCAAGATTCCGAGCGTGAGAAGTCCCGGCCGTATGAGGGGCAGCACAATTTGCCAATAAATACGGAATTCTGAAGCGCCCTCCATTCGGGCTGCCTCGACCAATTCAGTGGGCACCGCCAGAATGAACTGTCGCATTAAGAAGATTCCTAAGGCCGGAGCTACCCAAGGAACAACCATCGAGTAAATAGAATTGTGCCAACCGTATTGAGCCATTTGGACAAAAAGAGGAATAAGGATAAGTTGGAAAGGGATCATCGTGGAGGCAATGAGAGTAACGAACAGGAAGTTCTTACCCACAAACTTGTACTTGGAGAAGGCAAAACCAGCGAGGGAACAGAAAAACAGCACGAACACCGTCACTATAGCTGCGTATCCTACGCTGTTGAGGTACCACCACTCGAACGCCCAACCCTGAATCAAGGACACGTAACTATCGAAGTTCCAATTAGCAGGTGGACGCCAGGCCGGATAAGTAAAGATTTCGGTAGTTTTTTTGAATGACGCATAGATCATAAAGGCGATGGGCACCATTGTGATTAACGCACCTGTGATCACAACTATGTGCAGGACTATGACGCCGAGTAATGAGTTCTTCTTAGTCATTCGTATCACTTTGGAAAACCCCAAAACGTCGGAGTTGAACTAAAGAAATAACTAAGGTTGCTATGAACAATATGGTGCCTACGGCTGAGGCGAAACCGAGCTTTAGGCGGGTGAAGCCTTTTTGGTAGAGGTACTGCACAAGGCTGAGCGCCTCATTAGCGGGCCCACCTGTACCTCGGAAGAGAATATATATTTCATCGAAAGTTTGTATAGAACCAAGCAAAACAATGACACTCACGAACAGAATGACCGGCCGGAGCATCGGGATAGTGATATGTCGGAACTGCTGAAAGGGGGTAGCGCCGTCAATAGAAGCCGCTTCGTAAAGGGTCGGGGAAATACTTTGCAAGCCTGCAAGGAAATACACTGTGAGCAATCCAGTAGATCGCCAAACAATCAAGATAATGACGGAAATTTTAACCCAGAACCTATCCCCGAGCCAGTAGATTGGTTCTAATCCTAGGGCGATCAAGGGGGCGTTAATGAGGCCAGCGTCTCTGTTGAAAAGAATTTGGAAGACGAGAGTTATAGCTATTGTGGAAGTGACAATAGGCGTGATGTACATCGTTCGCCAAATGGGGGCAAGGCGGAGTGTTTTGGCGTTTAGGAGCACAGCTATTACTAAGGCTAGTGGTATGACAATGAAGAGGCTAGCGAGGGCGTAGGTCGCGGTGTTCTCTACTGCTTGCCAAAAGACCCTATCGCCAAACATGCGCTCGTAATTTCGCCAACCAAAGTAACGCGGTTCACCTATACCGTTCCAGCGGTAGAAACTGATGAATATGGCATAAAAGCTAGGCCAAAGAAAAAAGAGACCAAAAAGAAGATAGAACGGCGAAATGAAAAAATATGGTGCAACCTTCTGTTGATTCAAGCGAAAGCGGCGGCGCTTTAAACCCCCACCGGCACCCTTCAGGTTTTTGTCATTCGCTTTTTTCACTTTAGTAGTACCTCTCGGCTTTTGCCCCACGAGGCAGGGGAGGTTGAGGTGCTCTGTCGCCTCATTCTCCCCTGCTCGTAAAAGTCCTGTGCTTATTAAGCCTTAGGACTTAGCGTGTTTAACTTACTGGCTGAACTCAATCTCTTCTTCGACGTACTCAATTATCCCGTCGAGGAATTCTTCGGCACTAAGGGTACCGTCGTAGAAAAGCGGCATATCCGCTGCAGACTTATCTTGATAGGCTGGTCGGAATACACTCTGGTACCAGATGGGAACGTCCGGTGATATATCGCGGAACACCGCACCGATTTTCTGGCCGCCAAAGTAAGGATCAGACAACTCTGCGACACGTGGGTCGTCGAAAGCAGCTGGCATGGTTGGGAAGTAACCGATCTCCTCAAACCGCTTGAGTTGATTCTCTATCGTGTAGTAACCATTCAAGATGAATTCCGTGGCTAGTTCTGCGTTTTCGCTACCAGCCCAAGCACCGAAGCCTGTGCCGCCCCACGTTGCAGTGGGTCCACCAGCACCGTCATCCCAGGAGGGCATCTGAGCAATACGCCAGTCTCCCGCCATGTCTTCTGCTTGCAGCTTAAGGACGTAATCACCGTACCAGTCAGGCATAATGGATCCTGCCCCGGTTCCCTCTCGGAAGTCCGTAATTGGTGAAGCGCCCCAGAAATCACCCCCAGCGAAGGTCTTGAACGTCCCATTATCGATGCCTTCTCTGAAGAGGTTCAAAACCTCGAGTGCACGCTGGTAGTTCTCCTCTTCGCCGAGAACGAAATTGCCGTTTACATCAAAGATGTGCGCACCACGTTGGTTGAAGTACGACATCATGTGATCCCCAGAATTAGGGATCAGAAACATATGCACACCGTAATCCGCGAACATTTTCGCGCCGGTAGCCAACGCCTCATCCCAAGTTGTTGGTACGGTCTCGCCTAATAAGTCGAAAACCGCGGGTTGGTAGAAATAGACAAAAGCGGAGATGCTGCTGTCAACGCCAAAGACTTTGCCTTTGGAGGAGAAGGGCGTATGACGACCCTCGGTCACCATGTCGTACTTATCGCCAATAAGGGGCGTGAGATCGACCATCGTATCGTGAATTATGTCGTCTTGCATAAATCTCGGAAACCAACCCTGCTCGATTCCGATCATATCGCCAATTGGTTCACCGGCAGCTAGGTTAGCTAGCACTACCGTGGGTAAATCCGGAATTATCTGGAAATCAAACGTGAAATTGATGTCAGGGTGCATGGCTGCAAATTCTTCTTGGCGGTTAGTAAAGAACTCCACGTAAAGGCCATCATGGGTCCACAGGCTCAATGTGACATCACGCTTTTCTTGCGCCCCCGCAAATGAGGACACGAAAATTACTAAAGCCAGGGTTATTAATATCAGTAACCGTGTTTTCATTGGTTTCATTGCGTCCTTTCAGTACAAACTTTTTGAGAAAAATAAGACTCTAAATGCAGGTCTAACGACACTTATTCGTGTACTGCATCGACCAGTAGTTGCGACCCCCCAAGACAATTTTTTTTTGTGCCTCATTATGGCATAAGTCAGTTAATGGGTTCAAATGAGCGATTACCTACGGATTTTTGAAGGCAGTTTGAGCATTTGGTGCGTTGATAAGGAAATCCAAAAATTCCCTTGCTGTGGCACTGAGATTCCTTTTTCTACGACATATTAAGCCTACGGGGCGCATCAGATTGAAATTAGTTAGCCGTATCTCGGTAATAAGGCCACGTTCAATCTCTCGGAGTATGCTTGGTCGTGGCAAAATACTGACAGCCGAAGAAATATCCAAAGCTTGCTTGATGGTCTCGATGTTGTCAAACTGACTCATAATATTCACTTCTATTCGACTTTCCCTGAAATACCGGTCGATCTCTTTCCTGATGGTCAGATCTTGATCAAATGCAACAAAATTAATGCCAGCAAGGCTATCGATCCCAATTTCAACTTCGGTGCTTAACGGGTGATTGGATGAGCAGGCTAGCACCATCTCTTCGTCGATCCAAGGGATTACCTCAATGTGCCTATCTCCCTTCGGGTACGAGATTACGCCTACTTCTGCCTCATCGTTCAGTACGGCTTCATAGACTTTCAATGGGTGGTAATATTCTAACCGGACAGTCGATCCACTGCGCTCCTGCATGTATTTCCTAACCAGGTCGTTAATAGTGTGTAAACCAACCGAATATATGGACACGACTCCCACCTGGCCTCCGACTAAATTGCGGTTACTTCGAATCTGATCAAGAGTCCTCTCGTGTAAGTTAAGAATTTGCAGGCATTCCTTATGATAGAGGTCACCCTCGTCAGTAATTTTTAGGGGTCGATAACTCCGATCAAATAGCTTCACTCCTAAGACTTCTTCTAAGTGGGCAACTTGTTGGCTAGCAGCAGATTGTGAGATAGAAAGCCTGTCAGCGCCTTTAGAAAAACTTCTGAACTTTGCAACCTCACAAAAAACCTCGATAGCTTGCAAGCTCACGTTAGGTATCCGGTAATTTTGCGCGTTTTCCATCTTAATATAAGATAAACTAATATTGTGTTAATTTCAAATTAACTTGACTTATTATATTGCTGTGTGCCAAGCTGTGCTGTTACCTGAGCCGCCAAAAGACTTTACAGATAACTACCCGAACCCAGGGCACCTTGGCAGCTTCTATCCTAAATTGAAATGGAACCAACTAACCTACTATGACTCATCAGAGATTCCCACAAAAAACAGGGCTCTACGACCCTAGCAACGAAAAAGAAAGTTGTGGCGTAGGATTCGTAGCGGACATCAAGGGCCGCCGGAGTCACCAAATACTTCTCGATGCTAGAGAAATGCTTGACAATATGAGCCACAGAGGAGCTTGTGGCTGCGAACCCAACACCGGAGACGGGGCAGGATTCCTCACAGCACTACCCCACGAGTTCCTTTCCAAAGTAGCAATCAAGGACCTAGGAACTACACTACCCTCCCCAGGTAAGTTTGCTGCCGGCAACATATTTTTGCCTCGCAACAACGAATTTAGACAACAATGCAAAAACAAGGTAGCCGACATCATCGAAGCTCAGGGCCAAGAATTGATCGGTTGGCGTACGGTACCCACAAGACCCGACAAAGCTGATATTGGGCCAGCAGCGCGAAATAGCGAACCCGTGATCGAACAACTATTCGTAGGTTCTTCAGCTGACCTTGAAGGCGATTCTTTCGAACGACAGCTGTACATAATAAGAAAACTCATCAGCCGTCAATTACGTACCTTAGACCACGACGAAGCAAAAGATTTTTACGTTTGTAGTCTTTCTACTAACGTAATTATTTACAAGGGCCAGCTCATGAGCGAACAGGTGGTTCCATATTTTGCGGACCTCGAGGACCCTGCCTACACCAGTCACCTGGCAATGGTTCATTCACGTTTCTCAACCAATACCTTCCCCTCTTGGGACCGAGCTCAACCCAATCGTTTCATGTCTCACAATGGAGAGATCAATACCTTACGAGGAAACATGAATTGGATGGCCGCACGTGAGGGAGTAGCCCAGTCAGAGTTTTTTGGTGAAGACCTCGAAAAATGCTTCCCGATTTGCGAGCCTGATTGTTCCGACTCAGGAACTTTCGACAATGTCCTAGAATTTCTCCTCATGGCCGGAAGGACACTACCTGAGGCCATCATGATGATGATCCCTGAAGCGTGGCAGAGTCATGAGGAAATGTACCAGGCAAAACGCGATTTCTACGAATACCACTCCGCCCTAATGGAACCCTGGGACGGACCCGCATCAATAGCATTCACTGACGGTCACTACATAGGTGCAGTTCTAGATCGCAATGGACTCAGGCCAAGCCGCTACTACGTAACGCATGACGACAAAGTTGTAATGGCTTCTGAGGTTGGTGTCCTTAATATCCCGCCAGAAAACATCAAGCTTAAAGGCAGACTACAACCCGGTCGAATGTTTCTCGTAGATTTCGAGCAAGGCAAAATAATTGACGATCACGAATTAAAACGAGATCTCTCTGACCGCAGGCCTTACGGAGACTGGCTAAAGAATCAAACCCTCGAGCTTAAGAACTTCCCCATAGTAGAAGTACCAGAGCACCTTGAAGGCCCTGAGCTCATAAGCCTCATGCAGGCCTTCGGATATACGGTTGAGACCCTTTCTTTCATGCTTGCCCCACTCGTAACGGAAAAACGCGACCCAGTTGGCTCCATGGGTAACGACTCGGCACTAGCTTGCCTCTCGGACCAACCGAGAATGATTTACGACTACTTCAAACAACTCTTTGCCCAAGTAACCAACCCTGCAATCGATTCCATTCGCGAAGAATCGGTCATGTCACTAGAATGTTTCATAGGACCCGAGGGCAACCTCCTAGAGACCACCGAATTGCAAGCAGCCCGCCTCAGAATGCCCCACCCTATACTCACTAATGAAGAGCTCGCTGCTCTACAGGCAGAAAACAAAAGTAGCTGGCAGACTAAAACCATCGACATAACCTACCCATTAACAGATGGTAAAGCCGGTCTATCCTCGACACTAGAAAAAATATCTAAGGAGGCTGAAGAAGCAATTGATGCAGGTTTCAGCCTAGTCGTACTTTCGGACCGCACTGCCAACCAAGAACGCGTACCTATAAGCACTTTACTTGCCTGCGGCGCAGTGCACCACCACTTAATTAAACAAGCAAAGCGCACCAGGATAGGCATTATTCTCGAAACTGCCGAGGCTCGCGAAGTCCACCATCACTGCCTTCTTATAGGCTACGGGGCCGACGGCATCAACCCATACCTGGCTTTCGACGCCTTAAGGAAATGCAGGGACGACAACGTCTTAACTGACGACATGAGCGACAAAGAAATCGTAGAAGGGTACCGAAAGGGCGTTGCCAAAGGATTACTTAAGGTAATGGCCAAAATGGGTATCTCTACCCTGCAGAGCTACAAGGGTGCACAAATTTTCGAAGCTGTAGGCATACGTGACGAGGTTATTAACCGGTGTTTTGAAGGCACGGCCAGCAGGATACAAGGCGTTGGCTTTGACGTCCTCGCTACCGAAGCCCTGCGGAGGCACAGTGTCGGCTTTCCCCCTAACAATCAGACCCAAAGCCTTGTCCTTGATAACCCCGGTGAATACCACTGGCGTTCCCAAGGCGAGAGGCACATGTGGAACCCCGATAGCATAGCCGCCATCCAGGTCGCTGCTCGAGAAAACAGCACTGATGCCTACACGAAGTTTGCCAAACTAGTGAACGACAGTGACCGGAGTCGCTGCACACTACGTGGCCTACTCGAATTCAACTTCGAGGCGTCGGGTGACCCGATTCCCCTTGAGGAAGTAGAACCTGCTAGTGAGATTGTAAAGCGCTTCTGCACAGGAGCAATGAGTTTTGGATCTATTTCTGCGGAGGCGCACGAAACCCTAGCTGTCGCAATGAACAGGCTAGGAGGAAAGTCAAATACTGGCGAAGGAGGCGAAGACCCCAAACGCTTTATTACCCTGCCAAATGGTGACTCACGACGGTCAGCCATCAAACAGGTTGCCTCCGGAAGGTTCGGCGTTACTATCTGGTACCTGACCAACGCAGACGAACTACAAATAAAGATTGCTCAGGGAGCTAAACCCGGCGAGGGCGGCGAGTTACCTGGCCACAAGGTAGATGAAGTTATAGCCAAGACCCGATACTCGACACCAGGCGTTGGACTAATTAGCCCGCCTCCTCACCACGACATTTATTCTATCGAGGACCTCAAACAACTCATCCATGACCTCAAGAACGCTAACCGAGCTGCTCGAATAAGTGTAAAGCTCGTTTCAGAAGTTGGAGTCGGAACTGTTGCCGCTGGGGTCGCTAAAGCATACTCTGACCACATACTCATCAGCGGGCATGATGGCGGTACGGGTGCATCGCCACTCACCAGCATCAAACATGCAGGACTTCCCTGGGAACTTGGTCTAGCAGAGACTCACCAAACGCTTGTACTCAACGACCTAAGATCACGTGTGGTTCTTCAAACTGATGGCCAACTAAAGACCGGCCGCGATGTTACGATAGCTGCCCTTCTTGGTGCCGAGGAATTTGGTTTCGCTACTGCCCCACTGATTACACTCGGCTGCATCATGATGAGAAAGTGTCACCTGAACACATGTCCAGTCGGAATTGCTACTCAGGATCCTGAACTGAGAAAGAAATTCACTGGGCTTCCAGAACACGTGGTGAACTACCTCTTTATGGTCGCCGAAGATGCTAGGCAACATATGGCTTCTCTAGGCTTTAGGACTATTAACGAAATGGTAGGTCACGTCGAATGCTTGCGATCCGACGCCGCAATAGAACATTGGAAAGCCGATGGTTTAGATCTCACTCCGTTGCTTACACCAGCACAAAAACCCCACGAGGCGGTAGACGTATACTGCACAACTGAACAAGACCACGGACTCGAAGCTGCTCTTGACCAGCAACTACTCACCCTATGCAGCCCGGCGATTGAAAGGGGCGAGAAGGTCAATTTAGAACTTCCAATTGTGAATACAAACCGAACGGTGGGAACAATTCTAAGCAATGAAATAGCCAAAGCACATGGCGAGAACTGCCTACCAGACGGCACTATCAACATACGGTTTAACGGCTCAGCAGGGCAGAGCTTCGGAGCTTTCCTCGCTAGGGGAGTCACTCTAGAACTAGAAGGCGATGCTAACGACTATGTTGGTAAGGGCCTATCGGGAGGTCGGATTGTTACCTACCCCCCACGAAACTCAACCTTTGTTGCTGAAGAAAACATCATCGTAGGTAATGTAGTGCTCTACGGAGCCACAGGAGGTGATGCTTTCTTCAGAGGCCGTGCCGCAGAAAGATTCTGCGTACGAAACTCAGGTGCCAACGCGGTAATAGAGGGAGTTGGAGATCACGGTTGTGAATACATGACTGGTGGTCGGGTAGTCATCCTAGGTTCAACTGGAAGAAACTTTGCTGCCGGAATGAGTGGCGGAGTCGCCTATGTTCTAGACCACGAAGGTAATCTCGAGAAGAACTGCAACCTAGAGACAGTCGGCTTGGAAAAGGTTGAAGGTCCTGAAGAAATCATTGAATTGAAGAACCTAATTACTAAACACTGGCAGTTTACGCAGTCCTCAATCGCTTCACAAATCCTCGAAACTTGGGAAGATACTCTGCCAAGTTTCGTCAAGGTAATGCCCATTGATTACAAACGGGTGCTGGAAGCCAGACAGATCAACGCAGCTGGTGCTGAAGAACAACCTTTAGCCGGAATGGAAATCTGAAATGGGAAAAGTAACAGGATTTAAAGAATTCGCTCGCCAGCCTGTGCCTTACACGGATCCGATGGAACGCCTCAAAAATTATGACGAGTTCCTAGCTAACGTTCCCGAGTCACACTTAAAAACCCAAGGAGCTCGGTGCATGGATTGTGGCGTTCCTTTTTGTCAATCGGATACTGGTTGCCCAGTTGACAATCTCATTCCAGAATGGAATCACCTGGTTTACCAAGGCCGTTGGCGGGAGGCGCTTGAGCGGCTCCACAAAACTAATAATTTTCCTGAATTTACGGGAAGAGTATGCCCCGCCCCCTGCGAAGGCTCCTGCGTCCTGGGCATTACTGACCCTCCTGTCACCATTAAGAACATTGAGAACGCAATCGTTGATCGTGGTTTTGCTGAGGGTTGGATAACTGCTGAACCACCTGCGGAAAGATCAGGAAAAAAAGTTGCAGTTATAGGCTCGGGACCAGCCGGACTTGCCTGTGCTGCTCAACTGAACAAGGCCGGACATATAGTGACAGTCTATGAGAGGGCGAACCGAATCGGTGGTCTCCTCATGTACGGCATTCCTAACATGAAGCTAGACAAGAGTACAGTTGACCGCCGAGTGAATCTCCTCCGTGACGAGGGAATAGAGTTTGTTACCGACGCACATGTCGGTGTTAACGTCGATATTCAGGAACTACGTGACACTAATGACGCAATTGCTCTTTGTTGTGGAGCTACCTCACCCCGGGACCTGCCCATACCAGGACGGGATCTTTCTGGCGTTCATTTCGCTGTTGAATTCCTGACCCTTAATACAAATAGTTTGCTTAATTCTAATCTGCAAGATGGTAACTTCATTAGCGCCCGGAATAAGAATGTGATCGTCATTGGTGGTGGTGATACAGGGACAGACTGTATCGGCACTTCAATGCGGCATGGTTGTTCTAGTCTGGTGAATTTTGAACTTCTACCCAAACCACCAGATAACCGTGGTTCCGACAACCCCTGGCCAGAATGGCCGAGGATCTTCAGAGTCGACTACGGTCACGCTGAAGTGGAAGCAAAATTTGGTAACGACCCGAGAGAGTACTGCATTTTGAGTAAAGAGTTCATAGCTGATGGAAAAGGAAACGTGAAGGGTATACGAACCGTCCAAGTTGAGTGGAACAAAGATGATTCGGGACGTTTCCAGATGAGTGAGGTTCCCGGCAGCGAAAAGGAATTCAAAGCTGACCTAGTGCTCCTTGCCATGGGTTTCCTCGGTCCCGAGGAAACAATTGTTGAAAAGTTAGGCATGGAAACTGATGCTCGTAGTAATTTTAAAGCCGATTACGGTACGTATGCTACGAGTATCGATGGGGTTTTTGCTGCTGGAGATTGCCGCAGAGGACAATCTTTAGTTGTTTGGGCCATTAATGAAGGACGGGGAGCAGCTAAAGCAGTCGACAACTATCTTATGGGTTCAACGCATTTGCCCTGATTGATATTTGAAGATTCTGTCATACCACTGAAACGCCAAGAATCGTAGTGTTTCAGTCCGTCCCTTTAGATACTAATTTTGGGTGACGTTTGCGTCTCGACGTAAGATTTCTTGCCTAACTGATCTTCCTGCGTACCAAAGCATCCCGCTCCTCAGAAAACCACCGATAGCTAAAGCTAATAAGCAAACAGTAATACCAGACCAGGAGCCTATCGCGATTCCACCGATTATCAGTAAGAAGGCACATATCAGCGAAAGTAGAATTGCCAAGGTAATTCCGCGTGTTCGCCGTCCATTCATTAAAGTTCCAGATGATAACGAGTCAAACACCGCAAGTCCCGGCATCAATGACATTATCCACAGGCTTCGACGTGCCTCAACAACAAGATATTCCGGAAGGGCAAGAACATCTCGGAACCAATAAAGTGAGATGGGAGTTACATTGAAAAGAAAGAGAAAAACAATTAGAGCCAATCCTAATTTCATTGTGAAGCGGTGAAAGACACGAAGGGAACGAGGTTCATCTAGAAGAACTACGACAACCTCTACATAGGCATGGGCTGCACTTGTGAAGACGGTAAGCATACCTATGATGATGGGCCATATCGCTAGTGATGAGACAGGGTCAGGCATGCGACTCAAAGCTGCAGCTACCATAGGTTGAACCGTTACCCCAATAAGAATGGTCAGTACGAGCGGAGTGAAGAAATCTAGTATAGGAGCTATTGTTAATGGGCTTTCAGGTGGAGGGGCATTACTGAGTTGATTGCGGAGGATAGGTTTCACTCTTAGGACGGCATAGATTGCTTCGCCGAAGACACCTGCTGTGAAAGTCGCACTCGCCAGGATGATACCCTCAACGTCAGGAAAGAATTGGAAGAAAATAACCAGAACTACTGCTTCTATCCCCAAGCGGATCCCCGAGCTTATAGTGACAGATCGCGAGAACCCAAAGCGGATAAGAACACCGTGAATCAACCGTCTTACGCCAACTGCTGCAATGAATGGAAGAAGAATACGAAGGCCAGTGCGGGCGGGTTCAAATAACTCATCAGGTATCCCAAGAAGCCCTTTAACGAGAATCCCGTAAAGAGGAGTAAAAGCGATCGCAGCATGAAGGCTCGTTAAGATTGCTACCAGCACTAAGGAGAAATTAAGGAGCTTCCGAAAAGAGTGTACGTCTTTACTAAAAGATGTAGAGGTTGGCAAGAGAGCTAGCGCCGGTGAACCTAAAAGTAAAACTATAGGGAATGCGATCCCCCATGCCGCTAGATTAATCTCAGGATTAGCAGTGCGGGCTATGAAAGCTGCTAGTAGAGGACCTTCGACTGTTATGAGTAACCAGCTCGCAGCAAGGGGCCACCAGGTGCTCAGAATACGTTTTTGGTTAAGCGGAAATTTGGCAGAAATTTTAATATCTCTAACTGGCATTAAGCCTAAATTTGATTGGGGCGGTTACCTAATTCAAAACTCATTACGGGGTGATTATTACTCTGTTCTAGTTCGTGAAAATCAAACACGACCCGAGCAGACTATCACGACAATCGAGAGTATGAGGCTAGGTGATTGTGATAGTCAATATTTACGAGGTGTTTGTGGGACAAAAACTTGGAGCTAATCTTTGTGAGATTAGGAAAATAATTAATATCGTCGTGGCTATCAGCACCATCCCTAAACCCAGAGGAGTAGGTCCAATGGCAACATATTTACCAACGAGTGATCCTAAAAGCGTCCCGCCAATCATCTGTACAAATCCGAGAAGACCTGAGGCAACACCGGCACGGGTTTTGTGAGGATCTATGGCCAGAGTCGTGGCGTTAGTAAGAACTAAGGCAAAACAGAAGAAAAAGCTTGCAAGATTGATCGTTAGCGTAAACACCGTAGCCCAACCAAATGAAGTCTGCAAAAACATTACTACTCCAACAACAAAGTTCAAGGCAAGGGCATAACCTAAAATACGAACGGGAGAATACTTTTTGAGAAGTAAGGCATTAATAATATTTCCGGGAAGAAGCAAACTGGCTATGGAAGCAAAGATTAGTGAAAACTGGACCTCGTTGACCTCGAAATAATTCATATAGATTCCTGGTGAAGAAACCAAATACGCGATAAGGCTGCCATGAAAAAGAGATATTATGAGAACCATCACGCTGGATTGTGGGTTTCGTAAAACACGCCACCCGTTCTGAACAGTTACCCTCAAATCTAGTGCTCGCAAGTTCGGTTTAACAAGGGTTTCGGGTAAAGCGTAAAACACCCACAACGTTAGAGCGACAGCAACTAATGCTAAAAGCACAAAGATTGCCCGCCAGCTTACTTGGGTAAGCAATAAAGTGCCGATCCCAGGAGCTAGTAGTGGCCCAACAGTGAACACCACCATACTGAATGAAAGGTATTGCCCAAGTTTAGCTCCTTGAAACAGGTCTCGTAATATAGCTCGAGCTAGGATAGGGCCCGTGGCAGATCCTAAACCCTGAACAAAGCGACCAATTAGTACCCAACTAAAGTTCGGAGCCGCTAAGCAAATTGCACCACCTAGACCAAAGATGACCAAGCCACCTATCAAAACCGGCCGACGACCGAAACGGTCAGCAACTGAACCTATGACTAAATGTGGAAGGGCATGACCAAACATGAATGCAATGAGAATCAGCTGCACCTCAGATATACTGATTCCGAAACGATTTGCGATGCTAGGAAAAGCTGGGAGGACCATGTCGGTCGAAAGTGCAGCTAGCATCATCATTGAACCGATGAGTGCAACGAAAGCAAATTTTGGTTTAGAGCTATCCATAAGTCCGTTAAGAGTGTAACTGTTTGTTGATAAACGGTGCTCTCACGTTGTATCTGGATGAGTTAAGTTGCACCCATGCTGACAGGGAGTTAGCGGCTTAGTTTCCAGTATTCCTGCGAGCAGCTCACGTGTTGGGGAAAAGTTCTTGAGTAAGACTCAACGGTACTGGTAGTCTCTTGCAAGGTTGTTGGGCCAAAGCCAAAGATATTTTGGATTCCCCAAAAAGGTTCAAATGGACATTTATGGGAAAGACCGAAACTAATTAAGGGAGGCTATCCATGACTACTACTGTTCCTAGCCTGAGCTATGAAAATGGGCTAATTCGGCTTGTGGATATTGAAGTTGCTGATCCAGGTGAAGGCGAGCTCCAGGTTACAGCTGCTGTCTGTGGAATCTGTTCCTGGGATATTGCTACATGTAAACTCGGTGATGATTTTGCCTTTCCGGCACCAGCGGGTAATGAAGGCGTCGGTTATGTGTCTAAGATCGGTCCTGGCGTAACTGGTTTCCTTGAAGGGGACCGAGTTGCCTTCGGAGGTTTCGCTAAACTCCGAAACACTGCGGCTTCTAGAGTCCACAAAATTCCTGAATCCAAAATTCTTGATGAGCACTGGTTAGTTGAACCTGTCTCGTGCGTAGTTACTGGGATCGATCATTGTCATATTAAACCTGGCGACCGCCTTGTTCTCATTGGTTGTGGTTTCATGGGTCAGCTTTTTCTCCAGGGTCTCCAACATACATCTGCTGAACAGGTTGTTGCTTTAGACGTGGATTCAACTCGAGTTGATCAGGCCCGGGCCCTTGGCGCTACAGAGGTATTTGACCTAACTGAACATGACTCTTCAAGTTTGGCCGGCGAGTTAAAAGATCGCGGTGTTGATGTGGTGATCGATACTACTGGTAGCCAGCAAGGCCTCGATCTAGCAACCGATATCGTGCGAAGAGGTGGAGTTATCAATCTCTTCGGGTGGATAAAGGGAGAACGCGCAAGCTTTGATCCTAGCCGGTGGCACTTGGGTGGATTTACAGTAATTAACAGTGCACCAGCGAGCCAGATCCGTGATCCGTTCCCCGCTGCCATCCGGTTGCTTCAAAAGGGTGTTTTTGATCTTAGTCAGTTGGTGACTCATGTTGTTCCCGTATCGGATTACCCTGCCTTGATGTCCAAGATCTTAGCCGGCGAAAAAGGCTACCTAAAAGGGGTCGTGAAGTTATGAGTCAATTAACATCATAATTAGTTTACTTGCCTCGTTAAG
>Ga0310344_10002018_pt1 | contig 15349 bp, 17 predicted proteins | sample HC15DNA20200_MG_FD_203801 | JGI IMG/M metagenome (GOLD analysis project Ga0310344, IMG submission 203801) | Marine microbial communities from station ALOHA, North Pacific Subtropical Gyre - HC15-DNA-20-200_MG | ecosystem: Environmental > Aquatic > Marine > Oceanic | place: Pacific Ocean: North... | reverse complement strand
TTAGCACCTAGAATAGGCAAGCCGACACGGCATCTAATATGAGGTTGATCCTATGCCCCGCCAAGTGATCCGTTTGTTGTGTTGCAGCGTTGTCGTTGCGACGTTTTGCGAAATCGCGTTATCCGACGACGACACTAATATCGGTCGCAATGCGTTCGAGTTGGCTTGCAGTGGGTGCCATAGTGACGAACTGGTGGTGCCGCGCGCGATGTCGCGGACGCAGATGGCGGAGTTACCACCAGAGAAAATCTTCAAGGTGCAAAAAGAGGGGCTGATGTTGATCCAAGCAGCTGGTTTGAATGAGATCGAAAAACGCGCCCTTTCAATATACGTTTCAAAGATACCATGGGGTACCGTCAGCGACCAAAAAGCGGTGGAGAAACTGTCGCAATGCGACACGTCGACGCCGCTTGCGGCGGATGCTCTTGAAAAACCGCACTGGTCGGGATGGGGCCTAGATTTGGACAACACCCACTTTCAACCTGCCGACCGAGCGGGGTTGGGTGTGGATGACCTCGAGAACCTAGAACTAAAATGGGCACTTGGCTACCCCGGCGCGACCACGGTTACGACCCAACCCGCGGTCGCAGGTGGGCGTATCTATCTAGGTGGTCCGAATGGCGGTATCTACGCGCTGGACTCTAAAACGGGTTGTGCGCATTGGAAGTTTGAGACCGGTGGTGCGGTGCGCGGGGCGATTTTGATCGCCCAATTTGAGGATGGCCGTTTTGTCTTATTCGCAGGGGACCGGGATGCAATGTTCTACGCAATCGATGCAAATACGGGCGAACTGTTGTGGAAGGATAAGGCTGACGATCATAAGTGGGCGCTTATCACGGCATCGCCGGCGTTATATGGTGGTATTGTTTATGTCGGCTTGTCCTCCTTCGAGGAACTTGCGGGTGGTTCTGATGTTTATGAGTGTTGCACGTTTCGGGGCAACGTCGTGGCTTATGTGGCGGCCACGGGGAAACGGCTGTGGAAAAGCTCGACTATCCCCGAGCCGTTAGAGAAGACTCGGCAGTTGGCGAATGGTACACAGCTGTGGGGACCGTCTGGGGCGGCCGTGTGGTCGCAACCGACGATTGATCCAAAGGCAGGTGTACTCTACGTCACCACAGGCGACAGCTATTCGGCGCCAGCAGCCGCAACCAGCGATTCGGTACTCGCAATGGATTTAAAAACGGGTGAGATCAAGTGGCATGTGCAGACGTATGCGGGCGATGCGTTCACCACTGCGTGCGTCCTTCCGGATGCTGATCCGGCGCAAAAGGAAGGCTGTGGACCGGACGTCGATTATGGTTCCTCCGCAATCTTACGAACGTTGCCGGATGGACGCCGGATACTTCTGGCGGGGCAAAAGTCTGGCGTTATGCACGCACTTGACCCTGACAAACGTGGCGAGATCCTTTGGCAGAAGCAACTGTCGCCCGGCGGCGTATTGGGTGGTATTGAGTGGGGTTTCGCCGCGGATGACAAACACGTTTATGTTCCGATTTCCGACGTGTGGGAAAGTAGCAGCGCTCCGGGCCAAGCGGGCGGAGTCTATGCATTAAATTTCGCTGACGGTAGTGAGATTTGGAATACCCCTGCTGCGACACCAGATTGTCTCGATCGCGCCGGATGTAATGCTGGGCAGCCTGCTGCCGCGACTTTAATCCCTGGTGTCCTGTTCTCCGGCTCGATGGATGGACATATGCGTGCCTACGATTCAGGGACGGGGAAAGTGATCTGGGACGTCGACACAAAGCGTGATTACACTACCGTGAACGGAGTGCCGGGTAATGGCGGCGCTATCAAAGGAGCAGGGGTGACAGTAGTCGATGGATGGTTGTTTTTTGGTTCGGGCTACGGGTTGTGGGGTTTGCCAGGGAACGTGTTTTTGGCGTATGGGCCGAAGTAGAGCGTCGCTCGAGGTAAGCGTATTTCCGAGTCCGAAACATTATTATTGTTGTCTTTTTGAAGATGATTTGATTTTGGTCGTACGCTTCGTGCAGGGTGTGCTTTCGCGATTTTTCCGGTTTTGGTCTAGGCGAGTGGATCGCAGCTTTCGCCGGATTGATGTCGAGAATGAAGGACAAATTATGTCGGGCTTGTGAACTGCGCGGGCATGGAAATCGGGGAGGGACTACAGAAGTATTCCTTGTATTGGAACGCAATTATTAGCCAAAGCTACTGGTTTTCACCGAGAGATTCAGGGGACTTTGGCCCACCACATTACACGAGGAAATAATAATCATGACAAGATCAGTATGTGCCATTGTTGGCGGGGGTGAAGGTCTTGGGAAATCGCTCGCCCGGCATTTCGCCGTTAACGGTTTTGACATCGCGTTAATGTCTCGTTCCGAGCTGGGCAGCGCAGCAGCGCTTGGGGCTGCACGTGACGGTGCGCCGGAAGCCGCAGTCCAGTATTTTAAAGCCGACGCGATGAGTCCAGAGACTGTTGAACAAGGTTTGATCAAAGTAGCGGTCGATATGGGCGAGATTGACGTGTTGATTTACAACGTCCGAGGCGACATGATTGCTGAGCCACCGCTGGATATGAGTTTCAAAGAATTGCGGGATATTTTTGAAATAGAAGTTGTAGGTGCTCATGCGGCGGCGCGCGCAGTAATGCCGGCAATGATCGAGCGTGGCCAAGGTACCGTTATCTACTCAAGCGCGACAGCCGCGCTGCGTGGATCCGGGAGCTATCCGCTTTATGCGATCGGTAAGTTTGGTTTGCGTGCCCTGTCACAAAGTCTGGCGAAAGCCTACGCACGCCACGGTGTGCACGTCGTGCATGTGCGTTTGGATTGTGAGCTAGACGTTCCTATTGTGCGCGAATACTTCGGTGACAAATTAAAAACGGAAGACATGGCGAACACCGATGATGTTGCCGAAAGCTATTTGTGGGTGCATAAACAACCGAAATCCGCGTGGAGTAATGAGATTGAGATTCGCCCGTATACTGAGAATTGGACGTTTTAATAGACCCGGTTAATAAATCAGAGTGCAGTGGCCGAGATCCAACCCGGTGCGATTAGTCCCATGCTTCGATTCAACTACCGGAGATCGAAGTTACTGGCATTAAGGAACATTCCATTTAGTTCGAATTTTGCACACACGTGCAGCGCGCACCGTTGGGCAACTGATCGGTTTTTAGATATTACTCTCCTGGCATTTTACTGCGGTAGCATTGCAGCGAAGTCGGATACTTTAAATTCTGCGCAGACCTCCCCTTTGTCGTCCAAAAATTCCACCAACTTGTCTTGGTCACCGCGATAGCTACCGAAGATAACCGTCTCTTCAAGAAATTCTTCCACGTGCGTGTCGTTGTAAGGTTGATAACAAAAATCGCCAGGGCCGAATTCTACCCCCGTCGTAACGTTTTTTACTCGACCTTCAAGAACGAGGATGGATGTCTCGCAAGTGTGTCGATGCATTCCGGAATTGTAGCCGGCTGCAATCTTGAACATAAATTCGACCGAATGGCGTGACACATCGACCGTTAGCACTTTCGCACCGATTTCATCTGAACACGCAAGCCATGGTTGGTCGCTCGCCATGACTGAAGTAACTTTAATGTCTAGGGCTTCTGTTTTTTCAGCACTCATTGATGGTTATTCTCCGTCTTGCTAGTGTCCAAATTGCCAGGGCTAGGCGGCTCGCATCTTAGTGGAATTAGTTACTCGTAGCGACACCGAATCTATCGGCTATTAGAGCCCAGATTTCGATTTAGATAAAGGTTGAGTTTGCCGTTTAGTCAGGTGAATCAATATCGCAGTGGACCCCCCCCCGACAGCCATTATGGATGAGAGGAAGATGAAGTAGTGTTGGTGGCCGACCAGACCAGGAGCGTTGTCTAACAGGCGCCCACCGATGGCGGCGAAAAAGACATCAGGAGTAAATCCGATGAGTGAAATAAGACCGACCGCGGTTCCAGTTACGCGCGATGGCACCTGAGTTTCCTGCAGCAAGGCGAAATACACCCCGCGAAAACCATAGACGCCCGCGAAGGTAACAAAAATATTTGCGAATAAGATTGTATTGCCCTCCGATTCCGGTGATTCCAATCCCAGAAAGCCATAGCTCGCTATTAGGATCAGAAAAAGAAAGGCTAAAAGCTTGCTGGCTCGGAATCGGTCCGCGGCGAACCCAGCGGCCATGGCGGCGATCGGTCGAAGATAGGCGCTCGTTGCAGTAAACGCTGCGGCATCGACTTCGCTCATACCTAGTACATCAACGGCGTAAAGCGCATAGTTATCCAGACCTTTGTAACCACAGTATGCGCAGATCACAATTAATGCCTGTGCCCAAACAACAGGTTGCCTGAGTACCGCGACTACATCGGTCGACGGATCTAATTTTCCGACGCTCTGAGAGTCGGGAACAAAAAGCCAAGCGATAATTCCGGCGGTAAAAGTTGTTGCGGTATAGAAATAGATCACTGCCTGAAGCGCATTAATTTGATTTTCACGATTGCCAGCTGTTGATTCGACACCTAAGGCCGTACTGAAAAGAACAACGGCGATACTAGCAAGTCCAGCCGCGATTAGGCCGCGACCCCCGTCAAGAATCCCAAACGCACGTCCTTGAGACAGGCTGCCACCCCATTCGCGGGTAGTGCGGATCAGTGCCGCCCAAAGTAATAGGATCGAGGTAATTCCCCAATAGGCAAACAGTACTGACATGCCAAGAATGCCTGGGATGCTTGCCATGTATAGTCCACCTGCTGCGGTTGCTATCAATGAGAAGGTCAGCAGCTTACGGGCCGAGAACCTATCTGCGATCATGCCGCCTGGAAAATAGGCCAACATCGCGGTGACACCATACACAGCAAACACATCTCCTAGTTCAGCATTCGAAAAGTTAAAAACTTCTAAGAATGAAGGTCTGAAAAACCGTGCGATATGGAACGGCAGGCTAAAGATCGCCTCTCCAACTAAGACGAGGCAGAAAATTATCAAAAACCGTTGGCGCATGACGCTAGTTGTGGATGTTAATTCAGATAAACGGTCCCACTATTTCAATTGTCCGCGTATTTCGCTGGACGGTCTCGTTTAAATGCAGCGATCCCCTCTTCAAAAAATCCGGCGCTCGCACATAGGATTTGCCCCCGGTCTTCCAGTGCAACGGCGGCCTCCAGGCTACCGGCATCGGTTGCGAGGCGCAGGCCCTCCTTAGTAAAACGCAGACCCAGTGGCGATGTTTTTAGCATGTCGTCCGCCATCGCGCGGCCACTCGCCTCTAAATCCGCGAGTTCAACTGCTTCCGAAACAAGGCCAAGTTGAAGGGCGCGATCGGCGTCGATGAAACGTCCGGTCATCATTAATTCTGCGGCGATCGATTGTCCTACCGCGCGTGGGAGGAAGTAACTAATACCGACGTCACAACCGGTTAGGCCGATTTTAACCATTGCGACATTTATTTTTACATCGAGTGAGACGATTCTGACATCCGACACGAGGGCAAATGCTAATCCGCCGCCGGTGGTCGCACCGTGGGCGAGACACACGATTGGTTGCGGCGAGCGGTGCATCCGCATTATTACTTCGCTAATCTGACGCTGGAATCGCATGCCTCGAACTGGGCCGGCGACGACACCGTCTACTTCCGTTATGTCATACCCCGCGCAGAAGGCACGACCGGCACCGCGTAAGACGACGACGCGTACCGAATGGTCGAATTGCAGTCTGCCGAAGTAATCCTGCAGTTCGTCGCACATTTGTGGGTTGATAGCGTTTAAGCGCTCGGGTCGATTGAGGGTAACCCAATCGATGGCGCCCTCTTTGTCGATCTCTATAGTGTCGTAGGACATCTTGTTCTCCATAATGCCTTTTAGGCAAAAGATTATTTTCTGAAGGGGATACTAAGATAATGAGTGTATCTGTTGTCTAGTTTGGGTCGATTTTCTACTTCTGAATTTAGAAGGTTTGACGCACGTTATCGGCGGAGCTCGCAGACGAACAAAGTGGCTTTAAACTATTGAGCTGATTCGAACACTCTTTAAATCTTGATTTCCATGATCGCTTCAATCTCTACCGCTACTCCTAGCGGCATCGTCGTGGCACCGACTGCTACCCGTGCATGGGCACCGCGCTCACCAAATATTTCCAAGAATAATTCGGAGGCACCATTCACTACGGCGGCGACCTCTGTTATTTCGGGTGCGCAATTAACAAAGCCGGAGACCTTCGCAATCTGTTTTACCCGATCAAGATCGCCATCGAGTGCACTCCGCGCTTGTGCCAATACATTCAACGCGCTTAATCGTGCCGCCTCGCGACCTTCTTCAATCGAGAATTCGACGCCAACCTTACCGATGTAGCGAATGTCTCCCTCCCATTGTGGAAGCATACCGGAGACATATAATATGTTCCCAATGATCGCTGAACCTTTAATCTTCGCGATCTTAGGCTTCCGTGCCTGCGGAATGACGATTTTTAGTTCGTCCAAGCGTTGGTCGATTTGGCCTGCCATGTACTACTTTTCCTGCGCGGTTTGTGAACTGTAACTCGACGGTAATCGTTAGGACCGAAGTGGTCAAACTGTAATAGGGTCGTTGGTCTACAATATTTTGTTAAGTAAACGATGGATGACATGATGCTTGCTGCCGATAATCTCAATTTCGACGACGTCGTAGTGGGAGAATCGCACACTTTTGGACCCTACAGAGTGCCAGAACAGGAATTGATCGAGTTCAATCGTAGATGGGATCCACTACCGATTCATCTTGACGCTACTGCCGCACGTGCGAAGGGGCATCGCGGGATTACGGCATCGGGTCAGTACACCTTATGTGTCAAGCAATTATTTGTTAATCAGACACCGTGGCGCAATTCCGTTATCGGTGCGCTTGGTTTTGATGAGGTTCGTTTCCCGCATCCAGTATACATTGGTGATGAACTTTCGGCGGTAGTTATATGTACGCACAAGCGCAGGTCAAAGAGCAAGCCCGATCGCGGCATCGCCACTCTGTCAATGCGTATATACAATCAGGACGACGAGACAGTGTTGAGTTATCTCGATACCGTTATGTTAAGCCGTCTGGCCGACAGGAGCGTGGGGGACTAATACCAATGACCGAATTTGAGGATGGCGTAGTCGTGGTAACCGGCGCCGCAAGCGGCATCGGTCTTGGTATGGCGAGAGCATTTGCGCACGAGGGTATGCGACTCGTGATGGCTGATATCGAACCCGCGGCGCTAGCGGTGGCCGCCGAAGAGCTGCGCTCTGGAGGTGCGGAAGTTGTCGCGGAGTGTGTGGACGTGTCCGATGGAGGTGCGGTTGAACAATTGGCACAACGAGTCTATGGTCGGTTCGGTCAGGTAGCGATCTTGTGTAATAACGCGGGTGTGATCGAAAATAATTTGGCCGCTTGGGAGTATTCGCTCGACGATTGGAACTGGGTGCTGGGTATCAATCTAATGGGTGTTGTCCATGGTATTCGGGCTTTTATACCGAGGATGCTTGCCGGGGGACAAGTCGGCCACGTCGTCAATACTGCCTCTTTTGGTGGTTTGATCAGTGGCACCGCAAACCCAATCTATACCGTTAGCAAGCACGCGGTTGTTGCGTTATCGGAGAACTTATATAACGACCTAACCCTACGCGACGAAAAGATTAAAGTATCGGTGCTGTGTCCGGGTTGGGTGCGTACGAAAATTGCTGATTCGGATCGGAATCGGGATCTCGGGTCTATGTTAACCGATAAAATGAAGCGCGCGCGTCAGCGGTTTCAGTCGGGAATTAATACGGGAATGGAAGCAGATGCAGTAGGTATGCTGGTGGTTGATGCTGTGAGGGCCGAACGTTTTTACATCCACACGCATCCCGAATGGATGGATATTGTGCGTGACCGCTTTGACGCGATCGTTGATGGTAATTGCCCAGCTATTAGCCGGATACCGAATTCTAAGAAATGAATTTGATTCTGCACCACTATGATTTCTCTAACTTTTCGGAGAAGGTGCGTCTGATGTTCGGCTATAAAGACCTTACTTGGAGTTCCGTTGAGATCCCGTCACACTTGCCGAAACCTAATTACACGCCGCTGACTGGTGGTTATCGACGCACGCCGGCACTCCAAATCGGTGCCGATGTGTATTGCGATACTCGTTTGATTTCCGAAATTATAGAAGAACGGTACCCGGAGCCCTCTTTCTACTCGGGCGGCAGAAGGAACCGAGTTTTTGCATACGCGATCGCCGATTGGATGGAGTCGCGCCTCCTGTGGCCCGTAGCACTGTACATCTCGGGGATTAATGCAGAAAAATTTCCGGCCGAATTTCATTCCGACCGTGCCATATTACATGGCAAACCAATACCGAGGGTCGAGCAAGTTAAGGCATCAGCTGCAAAGTATCTCGCCCAGATGCGCTCCGAGCTCACGGCGATCGAAGATTTGTTTGTGGGTGGTGACGCTTATGTGTTTGGTGACGCGCCAAGCCTAGCAGATTTGGCGCTTTACCATGTGCCTTGGTTTCTCGATGCCTTTAAAACGAAGCAGACGTTTTTAGACGATATGCCGTTAACCCGTCAGTGGATGGCCCGAATACACGCTATCGGTCACGGTTGCAGAACCGAACTCGAGGCAACTGCCGCAATCGAATGTGCGAACTCAGCGGTTCCGAAGCCGATCGCAACAACCGATTACGTCGCACCAGAAGGCTTGAAGATTGGAGACTTGGTTACGGTATCACCCTTAGATGAAGTATCGCCGGCAAACGGGGAACTTGCCGCCGTCGACGATCACCGAATTTCGATTACAGTTAGCAACGAGCAGGTCAACAACGTGCGTGTGCACTTTCCCCGTTCGGGCTACAAACTTTCTCGGGTTAGACAGTAGTAAAATCTCGAGATGCTAAGAGTTTTTCCCGACGGCAATGACTAAAAATATTGATGTCTATTTGGTGCGCCATGGCGAAGCCAGCGTACCTTGGTCGCAGGGACAGGATGCGGGTTTGAGTCCGCTTGGATTGCAGCAAGCCGAAGCCGTTGCCGATGAACTCGCACAACTTAATTTCAGACAAGTTATATCGAGTCCTCTATTGCGTGCGCAGCAAACCGCCATTCCGCTTGGACACCGGTGGGGAGTTTTGACCCAAATTGACAAGCGCTATTGTGAAGTACCACTCGCTTCGGATACGGATAAACGGAAGGCGTGGTTAGTTGATGTGATGAAATCGGGTTGGCGTGATGTTGACCCGAGTATCCTAGCGTGGCGTAGCGCTGCTTGGGATGCGTTACAAGAAATCGAACAAAACGCGGTGATCTTCACCCACTTTATGCTTATCAACGCGATGGTTACCCGCGCCATAGAAGACGAGCGATTGGTTTGTTTTGAACCTGATTATGTTTCAGTAACGCATTTGCAAATGACGCCTGACGCCTGCAGGCTGGTAGCGATGGGGAATGCCATCGATCCCCCTATGAACTTTTGAGATCCCAATCGGGTAGCCCAGGGTCGGGTTGGACTCCGAGCGTGTTGAGCGCCATCGACACAAGGTTATACTGACCGACGGTAAACACAAGATCCATCAACTGCTTTTTATCGAGATGCTCTGATAATGACGCCCAAGTTTCGTCGGTGATATGGCACTCAGCATGTAATTCATCCGTTGCTTGCATGAGTAATTGATCCCGCTCAGTGATCCCCGGGGTTTCGGGACCTGACTTCGTGCTCAAGATCTCTTCGTCACTCATGCCAGCACGACGCGCTATTTGGACATGCTGACCCCATTCGTATCCAGCGTTGCATAGATATCCGATGCGTAAGATGACGAGTTCGCGTTCGCGTAGCGGTAAGGTTGATTTAAACAGTATATGATTGGCGAAGACCATCCAGCGTCGCATGAGGTCCGGATGATGGGTTAATGTTTTGAAGATATTGTAGTCTGATCCTTGTTCGACAAACGGGCGCATAATTTCTTTAACTTTATCATCCCACATATCTGCTTCTTGAGGTTCTAAGCGGGCTTTTTTTAATCTCAATTGCGGTCTCCTATCGAAAATATTTAAATTCTATTACAGATCTCGCTCGCTTACGTCAATCATGATTTGCGTCCACTTTAACGTGATATCTTCAGCTGTACCCGAGACCGCAAGCTTATAGTGTCCGAGATTTAGATCTTCTGGCTTGTTTCCAAGTAGCTGCGTTACTCCGTGTGCCGCTTCGTAAGGTTCTAGCATACGTGGTTGCCAGCGGCCGAAGACATTTGGGTTGTCGGCATATGCCTCAGTCATGCCGGTGCGGACAAACGGCAGCATAAGACACGATGCGTTGACCATATCTGCCGTTCGCCCGAGATTAACCTTAAGCACTTCGGGTAATTTGAGTACTGCCCAATTTGCCACGACATAACCGGGCACTGACACACCGGGCTCGATCGCCTGCATCGATGAGATATAAATGAACTGCAAGGGTTGTTTGTGATACACCGCCTCGCCGGCCCATAGGTGAGTCATGGCTACGAATCCGTCGATCTTTGTATTCAATACAAGACTTGATTCACCGAGGTTGTCGATGAAGTCACGCCGCACCCGAGCACGTCGTTCGCCACGACTTTCGTCTTTGTTTTCGGGCAATGCACGACCAAAGCGATAACCTTTCTCAGTGAGGCCCGAATTACACACGATGAGGTCCGGACCCTTGCCGCCCATCTGCTCGATCACGTAGCTACGCGATGCCCACAAGTCTCGCGTGTTGGTGACGTCGGCCTGCATGGCGAAAGCCTTGACACCTTGATCACGAATCGCGGCAACGAGATCAAAGCCGTCACGATAGCTGCTGTGGAAGTGTACGCCGACAGCTTCGGCACCGTTCGCTGCTGCTGCTAAGGCCAAGGCTTGGCCTATGCCTCCGTCTTTTCCTGACCCGGTTATCAAAACGCGTTTTCCGCCAAAGGTATTGCCGTTGTGTTCCGGGAATTTAAACTGATTGTAGTTCGCAGAATACGCCATAAAAATTTTATCCTTAAAAAAGTCGGGAAATCGATTCAAGGATCTCGGTTTTTGTCGGCGTCGTGCGAATGGAACCCGAGGTAGTTAATGATGTTGTTAATACAAAAATTTTATACACGCTAGCTCGCGATAATGACCTTATTTTTGATCAGATGCTCGATACGTTTCTCATCGTAGCCGAGTTCTCTTAGTACTTCGCACGAGTGTTCGCCGATACGCGGTGCGGTTCGGGAGAGGCCGCGATCGTGATCTGTTATGCTAAACGGTAGTCCCATGATCTGGAAATTACCGTAGGCTGGATCGGTTCCATGTTCGAGTACTCCCATGGCTTCTACTTGGCCATCGGCCCATAAGGACTCGAGCGTGTTAACAGGTGAATAAGGAACACCATGATCATCAAGCGCCTCCATTAGAGGCGCTGTCTCCATTTCGGCTAAGCGATCGAAAATAACCCTTAGGCATTGATCTCTGTGGGTTACCCGGGTTGCGTTACTCGCGAATCTTGGATCGTCGATCATTTCTTCTCGACCGATCGCACGGCATAATCTCTCAAACAGATTCTGGTTTGCGCTTGCGATAAATATGAAACTATCTTTGGTCGGATAAACTTGATAGGGCACAACCTGTGGGTGTGCCGTACCGAGACGCTTTGGCATATAGCCATGTTGCAAAAAGTTCGCCACAGTATTGCTCATTAGACCAAGCGAAGTACCTAACAACGAGGTCACGCAGCGACCGCCTGTGCCGGTGAATTCACGGCGGAAAAGTGCTGTGACGGTGGCTAATGCGGCCATTACGCCCGTTCCCATATCCAGAAACGAAACGCCGCAGCGCACCGGCATGCCGCCGGGCTCACCGGTGATCCCCATGACACCACTATAGGCTTGTAATAACGCTTCATAGCCAAGTGCTTTGGCTTTCGGCCCTATGCGGCCGAAAGCGGCGACTGAAGTATAAACCAAGCGCTCATTTAAGGTCTTAAGATCATCGTAACCGAGACCGAAACGTTCCATGTCCCCGGTCTTGAAATTCTCCACCAGGGCATCGGCTTTAGCCGCGAGGCTTTTTACGATGTCGACACCTTCCGGTGTTTTTAGATCGACAGCGACGCTCCGTTTGTTCGCATTAAGGCCGAGAAAGGAGCTACCCATGTCGCCCTTATGAGGCGGCCACATACGACCTTCATCGCCCGCATGATTTTCGATTTTGATCACTTCGGCGCCGAGTAAAGATAGTAATTCACAACAATAAGGGCCGGCCAACACGCGCGAGCAATCGATTACTTTGATGCCCTCTAGTGGCGCTTTTGAGTCTGGCATAGTTTGTCCAATACGTTATCAGTAGTCTGGTTGATTAGGATGCCGACACATTTAACACGCAGGTCGAGTCGTGTTGAGCCTCGGTTAATGAAATACGCTATTCTTAAGGCTGCATTATAGTCTGCATTTCGTCCAAGAGGCCTAGAGTCAATGTCGGGAATATTGGGTATCAGTGCTCTAACGCTCGCGACCCACGATATGAGCCGTGCGGTGGACTTCTATTCAGCGCTTGGATTTGGGATCAAATACGGTAGTCGTGAGTCAACTTTCACCTCGTTTCATGTTGGCGATCAGTTCTTAAACATTATAAAGCAGCCGGACCGCAGAGAGTGGGTTTGGTGGGGTCGCGCCATATTCTATGTCGAAGATGTCGACGGGATCCACGCACGCGCTGTCGCCGCAGGATTTTGTCCGGAGGCACCACCGCATGATGCTGTTTGGGGAGAGCGCTATTTCCACATTACGGATCCTGATAGTCATGAATTGAGTTTTGCGATGCCGCTAGAGGATCCCAGTTGACCCTAGAGCTTTTGACTTTTTGTATTTCGGTGTTGGCAACGGGCGCGGTTGCCGGGGTACTTGGCGGGTTGCTCGGTATCGGTGGAGGTTTGATACTGGTCCCAGTACTGTTCGAACTTATTCAATATCTCGGTGCGGACGAAGCCACTGCGGTCCGCAGCGCTATCGCGACCTCGCTCGCAACCGTCGTCATCACCGGAACGCGCTCGAGCCTGAGTCACCATAGACGCGGTTCGCTTGATTTTCGGCACGTTAGGTCATGGGCTCCCGGGATTATTTTAGGTGCTCTCCTTGGCGCCGAAGTTGCGAATCGGATCGACACGTCCATTCTGATCACTGCGTTCGCGTTGTTGACAGCGCTTTTGGCAGTAAACATGGCGTTTGGCCTTAGTGAGTGGGACAGTAGAGTACCGTCGGGCCGCCTGACACGGGCGGCGGGGGGCGGTATCGTCGGTTTGGTCTCTGCGATGTTAGGAGTTGGCGTCGCTGGCCTTGGGGTGCCACTAATGACGCTATTCAGCATACCGGTACGCCAGGCCGTCGCCGCAGCGGCGCTGATGGGTTCAATGGCTGCCGTACCGGCGACGGTCCGGTTTGTGCTTGGCGGATGGGGGTTACCAGATCTCGCACCCTGGTCGTTTGGCTACGTGAATCTGCTGGGCTTTACGCTAATTGTGTCGATGACGCTTTTGACCGCACCCCTTGGTGTTGCGATTGCTCATCGGTATAGCCAGGTGATGGTAAAACGGGTGTTTGCAACCTTCCTGGGGATTAATGCGGCCCGAATGCTGATATTTTAATTTATCGACATTCACCCACCGACAGAGACCAATAGTTATTCTAATTGCAGCGTGCAGAACCAAGGTCGGATAGTAATCAAATGTAGCAGTAATATAACTTGCGTAGCATTGTGTGCAGTTTGTAGCTAAAGTTGCATTCGTCGCCGCGTGGCGATCCGGATGAAAATAAATAAACTACTCATACGGGGGGAGAAAATGAGCGAAGCAGTAAGAGCGGCAGATGTGCCATTTGCGATCGACGTGGAGGACGGTAAGTCTTATTTTTGGTGTGCGTGTGGAAAAAGTGCTAAGCAACCATTTTGTGACGGCTCGCATTCTGGGACAGAGTTTACGCCGGTAAAGTTTGATGCGGCGGAATCTAAGAAAGTATTTTTTTGCGGTTGTAAGGCTACAAAAACTTCTCCAACGTGTGACGGTAGCCATAAGGCGTAGCGCGGACTCTAGCGAAGAGTATTTATTGCCATTGATGGTGGCAGTTGGCGCCGGCGGTAGAGGTGACCGTATTTTCAATGATCGTGTGATGTGTAGAAAGTATCTGCGTTCCAGTTTAACTGAGGGGTAGGGAGTAGCTGAAGACCCGGTCCCGACAGTCCTATTGCAAAACGCACAAGATCACATGGCCTTGTCGCGGGAGGTATTCATTATGAGTGCAAGTATCATCTGTCTATTTGGTTTGATCATTTGGTCTATCATATTAATGCTGGTATTGCTGGCCGCTCGCACTAGATATGCTTTGGGTGGCCAATTAGTGTTCGATCAGCAAGGCATCGATCTGGGCGGAACTTCTCAACGTATTACCCGGGCACAAGCAAATAGTCTTGAATGGCTAGTTATACCTAGTACTTTATTGATCTACGGTATTGCGATTGGTCAAAGTGAGATTACCGACGGGCTTGCGATGGTGATCCTTGGCTCTAGGATTCTGCAATCCATCGTCCATATGGTGTCGGTGTCGTTGCCGGCGATCCTTATTCGAGCAACTTTGTTCACTATCCAGGTCGTGATTTGGATTATCTGGAGTTACGAATTCTATAGCGCAGCAGCTTTGGTTTGAGTGTATCGCGCCGGGTTACCTACAGATCCTTTGCAATTGCTCGCTTGATTGTCAACGATATTGTTTCAGGTGATTGAGCGCCAGAAAACAAAAAATGCCCGTTTAGCACGAAAGCAGGAACCCCTTGAATGCCAGCGTCGTGCGCTGCCTTTATCTCAGTTGCGATGATGTCGAGTCCCTCGTCGCTGTCTAGAAAATCACTAACGACCTTGTCTGAAATTCCCGTGCCAACTGCAATGTTGAGCAACACCACCCGGTCTTCTATGTTAGCGCCATCAACAAAGTAGGCTTGGAATAGCGCGTCGACGATGGCATCTTGGCAGTCGAATCGTTCCGCCAACCAGATTAGCCGATGTGCGGTGCGCGTATTCGGTACCCGCTTAATATTGGCGTAATCCATTGGCAGGCCATCGTTGTGGGCGTTGGCAGTGATGTTCGCGATGAGATCTTCGGCGTATGCCGCGGAGCCAAATTTACGTGTATAGTAGCTTCTCCGATCCAAGCCTCCAGCGGGCATCTTTGGATTCAACTCATATGGTTTCCAGCGTACCGCGATCGGATTAGCTGATCCCAACAACTCTAACGCTCGATCGAGGCGCCGTTTGCCGATGTAGCACCACGGGCAGACGACGTCGGAGACAATCTCCAGGGTAGTCGCAGACGTATTCGAATTCATTCTTATGACCAATCTAGTTAGTGCTAACTTGCGGCAA
>Ga0310344_10002017_pt1 | contig 15354 bp, 15 predicted proteins | sample HC15DNA20200_MG_FD_203801 | JGI IMG/M metagenome (GOLD analysis project Ga0310344, IMG submission 203801) | Marine microbial communities from station ALOHA, North Pacific Subtropical Gyre - HC15-DNA-20-200_MG | ecosystem: Environmental > Aquatic > Marine > Oceanic | place: Pacific Ocean: North... | reverse complement strand
ATGCATCATAGAAACTGTTTCCAAAGCATGCAGCCTCTCCTGTAGATTGCATCTCTACTCCTAATGCAATATCAGCACCATCCAGCTGCATGAATGAAAATTGAGGAACTTTAATTCCATAATTGTTAATTTTTTGCCATTTATTTTGTGGGACTTCAGGAAGTGGTTTGTCAAGAATTGCTTTAGATGCAAGTGAAATAAGGTTAGTTTTTACAAGTTTTGAGACAAAAGGCATTGAACGAGATGCCCTGATATTAAGTTCAATAACATAAACATGATCACTGTTAATAAGAAATTGTAAATTGAATGGGCCTTTGACATTAAATGTTAATGCAATTTTTTTTGTATAATCATTAATGGTTTCAATTATTTTGTTATTAAGACGCCATGGTGGAATACACATCATTGCATCACCTGAATGAACCCCAGCAGAATCAATATGTTCCACTATTGCTCCTATAACTACTTCTTTTCCATTACTAATTCCGTCAACATCTACTTCAAGTGAATCTAACATGAATTTTGAAATTACAACTGGATGATCAGGAGAAACATCTGTTGCCTCTTTCACATAAGTTTTAAGCTCATCCTGGGACCATACAACTTTCATTGCTGCGCCGGATAAAACATAAGAAGGTCTAACAATTACAGGAAAGCCTACTTCCTGTGCAAAACTTCTTGCTTCATTTATGTTTGAAAATGCCTGCCATTTCGGTTGCTGGATGTGAAGTTTGTCCAATTCTGCACTAAACTTTGAACGATCTTCAGCTCTATCAACATCTATTGCACTTGTACCCATAATATTGACACCACGTTTTGCAAGACCAGGTGTTAGATTATTTGCTGTCTGTCCACCAACACAAGTGATTATTCCATTAGGATTCTCAAATTCAGCAATATCAAGTAGCCTCTCTTGAGTAAGTTCTTCAAAGTACAATCGTGAACAAATATCATAATCAGTAGATACAGTTTCAGGATTACAGTTTACAACTGAGACATTTTTTTCGCCATTTTCTTGAAGACCCCATACCATGTTCACAGTTCCCCAATCAAATTCAACACTACTTCCAATTCTATATGGACCCGCACCAACTACAATTATTCCTTTTTCATCTTTAGAGACTTCGATATCATTAGAGTTTCCACCATAAGTCAGATAAAGGTAATTTGTTACTGCAGGCCATTCTGCTGCTAAGGTATCAATTTGCTTTACAGCGGGAATTATTCCAAAATTTTTTCGAATTTCACGAATTTCATCAGGAGTTTTATCTTTTACACGTGCAATTTGGTTATCAGAAAATCCCATCTTTTTTGACTCTCTTATAATGGATTCATCTAATTCAAATTCTCTTAATTTTGATTCAGTGTTCACAATATTTTGTATTTTTTCAATGAACCAAGGATCAATTGCAGATAACGTGTATATTCTATCAACAGATATTCCCATCTTTAGTGCAATTGCAACATTATACAATATTTGATCATCGTGATGGGAAAGTTTGTATTCAATTTCTTCTTCAGAGAATTTTTTGCCATTGGAACGATTTAGGACTAGTCCATCATTTCCAATATCAAGCATTCTGATTGATTTTTGTAGAGATTCTTCAAAGGTTCTTCCAACTGCCATAACTTCTCCAACAGATTTCATTGTTACTCCTAGTTTACGATTAACAAGTTCAAATTTTGAGAAATCCCATCTTGGGTGTTTGCATACAATGTAATCAAGTGAGGGTTCAAAACATGCTGTTGTACTTTTTGTGATTCTGTTAACAAGTTCAGATAAATTGTATCCTAATCCAATTTTTGCAGACATATATGCTAAGGGATAACCAGTTGCCTTACTAGCAAGAGCCGAAGAACGTGAAAGACGAGGATTGATTTCAATTGCAACATATCTGTCAGAGTCAGAGTCTAATGCATACTGAATGTTACATTCACCTACAATTCCAACATGCTTTGTAGCACGTAAGGCTGCTGTACGTAACATGTGATATTCATTGTTGTTAATTGTTTGAGATGGTGCAACTACAATGTTATCACCAGTGTGAACCTTCATAGAGAGAACATTTTCCATGTTACAAACAATTACATTATTTCCATCATAGTCTTGCATTACCTCATATTCAATTTGTTTCCAATGCCCAATGTATTCTTCAACCAGAACTTGACCCACTAAACTTGCTTTAATACCACGTTCTACAATTTCATGAAGTTCAATTTCATTATGAGCAATACCACCACCCCTGCCACCAAGTGTGTATGCTACTCGAATTATAACAGGATATGATAATTCTTCAGCAACTATTTTTGCATCCTCAAAATTTGTGACAGTTTTACTTTTTAGGACAGGTACGCCTGCTTCACTCATCGAATCCTTGAAAAGCTGCCTATCTTCGGTATTTTTGATGCCATTTACCTGAGTTCCAAGAACTTTGACATCATATTTTTTGAGAATTCCAGATTCCTCTAACTTTACGCCACAGTTTAATGCAGTTTGCCCACCATATGCTAGCATAACACCATCTGGTCTTTCTTTTTCAATAATAGATTCGACATAACTTGGAGTTACTGGTAAAAGGTAAACTTGATCTGCAAAACGTGTATCTGTTTGAATTGTAGCAATATTTGGATTGATAAGAACACTTTTGATTCCATCTTCATGAATTGCTTTCAGACATTGACTTCCAGAATAATCAAATTCTCCTGCCTCACCAATTTTTATTGCACCACTTCCAAGTACAAGAATTTTCTTTAGCGATTCATTTTTTGGCAATTTTTTATTTCTCCATTAATTTTTTTAGCTCGTCAAAAACATATTTACAATCAAAAGGACCAGGTGCAGCTTCGGGATGGAATTGTACAGCAATACAATTTTGTGTTTTATGTTTTATGCCCTCAACTGTATTATCATCAGCATTTGAAAACCATAATTTAAAATCAGATTGTTCTAGAGACTCAGGCTTGATTCCATAACCATGATTCTGACTGGTAACATAAACTTGGTTTGTTTCTAAATTGATACAAGGTTTGTTTTGTCCACGATGTCCATATTTTAGTTTATAAGTTTCAGTATTTCCGGCAATGCCAATAATTTGTGCACCCAAACAAATACCTAATGTAGGAACATTATTTTCAATTAATTTTTTTGCTGTATCAACAGTATCAGGACAATTTTGTGGGTCACCTGGACCACTACTCAAAACAACTCCCTTTGGTTTGTATGACATTACTTTATCAAATGGAGTATCCCAAGGGACAACTATTGCTTTGTATCCTAGCTCTCGAATGTTTCTAACAATTGCATTTTTTGCTCCAGTATCAATAACAACTACAGATTGATTATCATCACCATAGATTTTTTCCTCTTTAGTTGATACAATATCCATAAATTTTTCAGAGTTGTATTTTGCAGTGTTAGCAAGTTCTTTTTTGACTTTTTCAACATCAATTTCTTCATCAGATACAACAAGTGCTGCCATCATCACACCACTACTTGTTAGCTTTTTGGTAATTGCTCTAGTATCGATTCCAGATATACCTGGAACTTCTTCATTATACATCCATTCATCCAGAGTCATCTTCAGATTCCAATGACTTGCAGTTTCGGATAATTCATGAACCACTAATCCTCGAATCTGCATCATATCAGATTCAAAGTATTTTGAAATTCCATCATTATCAACTTCAGTTAAATCTGGAATTCCATAATTTCCAACAAGTGGATATGTTAGTGTAAGAATTTGTCCATTGTAAGAGGGATCAGTTAGTGCTTCTGTATAGCCTACCATTCCGGTATTGAAGACAATTTCTCCAAAAACAGTAGTAGAATAACCAAATCCCATTCCGTCTAAAATGGTTCCATCAGAAAGGATCAGCTTCCCAAACTTGTTCGCATGTTTGGATTTCTTTGTAGTTATTGTGACCCTCTACAAGTCTCTTAGAATCTAGATTTAAAAGCTTCTTTAATGATCGATTTTAACATCGATCAGAGTGCACCGAATGATTCGCTCCATTTATGATATGCGCGAATGTTTTCTATGGAGACGCTTGGTTTTCTCTTTGCTTTGATATCTTTAAAGTCAGCCATGGTTAATTCTCTGGGATCTTGTGCAACTTCACCATCAACTGGTTCATGATAATTTGAGGATCTGAATAATTCATTTACAACTAGTAGTTGTGCACCTTGGCATACATCTTTGATATCACTTGCACTATATCCATCAAATTGTTTTGAAAGTGTTACTAAATTAAATCGCTCTGACTTTTTGAGTGGATTTGTATATTGTTCAAAGAGTTTTTGTCTTGCATCGTGATTTGGAAGTGATACATAGATTCGTTTTTGGAATCTTCTTAGAAATGGTTCATCAAGACTCCATGGTTTGTTAGTAGCGCCAATAACATACATCATAGTTTCTTTACCTTTTCCATTAACGCCATCTAATTCAGATAAGAATTGGTTTTTTGCTCTAATTTCACCTCCAACCTCACTGTTACGATCTCCAAGTAGAGAATCAACCTCATCAATGAATAAAATTACAGGCTTGCCTTCACGTTGATTATACTTTCTAGCCATTTTGAATAGTTTTGAAACATTCTTTTCTGCTTCACCAAGCCATTTACTCATCATTGATGCAGCATCAACGTTTATGAAATAACCATCTAGTTCATTTGCAGTTGCTGCAGCTAGCATAGTCTTACCAGTTCCAGGTGGACCATAAAGTAACATTCCACGTGGCCAACCTAACGGGAATAAGTCAGGTCTTTTACTTGGATAAACAATTGATTCACGTAACGCACCTTTTGCATCTTCTAATCCAATAACTTCTGACCATTTTACATCAGGTTTTTCTTTCATAACTAAATCATCGAGATCAGCACCATCTTCTTTATTGGGTTGAGCACGTGCTAATGCTTTCTTTTGTTCTTCAGGAGTTGCATTAGGATCAACAACTGGTTCTACATCTGTACCACGACTTTCTCGTAATGCTTTAATTCGTTCTTGATACTTTTGGTGACTTTGCAGATAAATTTTGTTTAAACCGCTTGTAGGATAAAGTCTCATTAACTTTACAAGAGTTTCAGATGCTTTTTGATAATCCTCAATGGCCATGCCAACCGCACCTTGGGAATCTGCTCGAATAGCGGATGCCGCATATTTACTAGCACTTTTTTCTAATTCCTGGGGGGCCATACTCATTTTATTTCACTAACAAATTCAGTCATGATTTGACTAGGTATTAACGAGAGTAAACTGCTATCGAAATTTTGGTGAAATTAATTCGACTGAAATCAATAACGACGCCTACAAAAATTGGACATTAAGGCTAAATATCCTATTCTGAGCGAGATTTTATGATTGAAGATAGATTAAAGGAACTAGATATTCAGATTCCTATACCCCCAAGCCCTGCTGGTTCTTACATCCCAGTTGTAACTACAGGAAATCTTGCTTTTGTTTCAGGTCAGATTCCTATGAGAGAGGGAAAAATTATTTTTGAAGGAAAAGTTCCAGAAACACAATCAGTTGATTCAGCAAGAGAAGCAGCAAAAATATGTATAATTAATGGTCTTGCTCAACTAAAAGCAAATTTAGGTTCATTAGATAGAATTACAAAATTTGTTAGAATTTCTGGATTTGTTAATTCAAATTCAGATTTTATAGAACAGCCAAAAGTAATCAACAGTGCATCAGATTTACTAGTTGAGATATTTGGGGATATGGCAAAACACTCCAGGATTGCAGTTGGAGTGGCTAACCTTCCTTTAAATTCTACAGTAGAAATTGATATGATTGTGGAATTCTCTAGTTAATTTTAGAGACATTCTTTTCTAATTCATCTACAAGAGATTCATAATGTGAACGTGTTTTTCCCAATTCATCGAGTTTTTTTTCTTCAATTATATTCATCTTCTCATCAATATCTTTCACAGCATGATTTAGTCTAGCATCAGCCATCATGAATAGTCGATTGTTTTCTTTCCACAGATGTTCAGTTACATGTTGTATATAGAGTTCTAATACTTCAATTAGATAATCTGAATTACCATTCTCAAGATATTTTTTGGATGCTATACCAATGTGTTCGGCAATTTCTTTAGTTCTTTTATGCTCAATTATCATCATATGAATTGGGCCCATGTTTGTAGGCATCCCAGCTTTTTCAAGTGCTGGAAATAATGCTTCTTCTTCTTTTCCATGATGACACACATCAGTAAAATTTTGAGTAAAATCAAGGGTTGGAAGTAAAATTTGTTCTGGGATTTTTTTTCCATCTTTTAGGAGTTTAATTGTAGTATCTAATGCTTGTAATACTTTCTCAATTAATTTATGATCTTTTCTTAATGATTGTGTAGACATTTTATTTCTCTAATGATGAATTTATTTTATTTATGAATTTTGTTAGATTGTTTTTTGGAATGGATGCACCACAAGCTTTATCATGACCACCTCCAGATCCCCCAAGATCTGCTGCAATTTTGTTAATTAATTTTCCAAGATGAATTTTACATTGTTTTGAACCTCTTACAGAGACTGCATATACATCATAATCAATTCGTTCCTTGAATGCAATACCAACATCTTTTCCAGATAAACCTAAAACAAAATTTACTGCACCACTTGCACCTGAATCTGTAATTTCCATATAACCTAGATTCTTTTTTAATTTCATATTTTCTTTAACTTTAGAAATTATCAATGCAAGTTTTTCAACTTGTAATTGCGCAAATTCAAATGAATTTGGAATTTCATGGGGATATTTTGATTCACTAAGTTCATCTACTAAGTACAATAGATAATCAGGTTCTTTTTGATGTCCAACAATATTGTATGTTATTACAGTTGCACTAATCAATGCAAATTGTCTATCAAATATCTGAAGAAGTTTTGAACCAAGTGGCCTATCTTCCATATAATCAGTTATAGCTGCACATGCAGCTACAAATGCGGCATGATCATTTAATTTTTTTTTGTAAGTATGATAAACTTGTACTGATGCACATTCGTTAGTATTATGAACTACCTTCACCTTAATTTTTTCTAATTGTTTAATGATTTTTTTATCAAGATCATGATGGTCGATGTAAGCAATCTTTACACTACGCTTTCGTAATTCTGCTAATAATTCAACAAAATCACATTCGTTTTGTTTATTTAGTCCAAGATCACAAATGTAAAGTTCCTTGAGTAACTCATCATTTCTAAGAGGTTCCATGCTGTCCATCATACCAGGGTAATCAACAAGAATTGTTTCTCCACCAAATGCTTGCTTAATTAATGCCGCAGAGCTTATTCCATCTGCATCCTCTTTATGAGAAACACATACAATTTTTGATTTTTTTGTTTTAGTTACCATTTATGTTCAAATATGATAACCCTCATTTAAACCAAAAATGTTTATTTTGGTTTTGGTGAAACTGTTTTTTCTGCTTTGGTGATTGTTGAGTAAATTTCATAGATTGTTGAATAATTTAATTGGTTATCTTGATCAAATTTTTGAATTAATTCTAAGAATTCAGGAGTGGCGTTTAGAATTTCTTCATCAATCATTTTTCGCATTTCACGCTCAGAGTGTGCGGACATGTAAATTAATGAAATATGGCGTAATATGCCCAAGCTTTGAATGTTTAGACTTTATACACTGAAAATAATTGACTGGGAAGGAGATGATACGTACATACGTAGAAAAATGCTTGAAAATTTAATAGTAAAAAAATAAGAGGAAATACATGGAAACTAAGAATATTGGTTTGAGAAATATACCAATAGCAGATACAAAAATTTCCTTAATTGATGGAGAAAAAGGGAAATTGATTTATCGTGGATTTGATGTTTTAGATTTAACAAAAAATTCAAATTTTGAAGAATGTTGTTATTTGCTTTTACATGACCATTTGCCAAATCAAAAAGAATTTGATGATTTTTCATCAAGACTGAAACAGGCAAGAGTAATTCCAGAACAAATGCAAAAGAATATGAGAAACTGGAGAAAAAATGCACACCCAATGGATGTATTACAAGCATTTGTTGCTGCCCTTGCGGGATACTATGATGAAAAAGGCTCTGAAAAGGAGATTAGTCATCAAAGAGCGATCAATCTAATTGCGAAAGTACCTACAATCATTGCAAGTTGGGATAGAATTAGGAATGATAAAGACCCAATTCAGCCAGACCTAGAACTCAGTCATGCTGCAAATTTTCTATACATGCTCACAGGAGAGAAACCAGATAAAGAAATGGAAAGAGTGTTTGATGTATGTCTAATTTTGCATGCTGATCATACATTTAATGCATCAACATTTGCTGCAAGAGAAGTTGCATCTACTCGAGCACACATGTATTCAGCAGTTAGTGCTGCAGTAGGCGCATTGAGTGGAGAATTACATGGAGGAGCAAATTTTCAAGTTATGAAAATGCTGTTAGATATCAAAGAAGAAAATAATGTTCAAAGTTGGGTCAAGTCAAAAATTGAGAATGGGGGTAGAATAATGGGTATGGGTCATGCAGTTTACAAAACAGTGGATCCCCGTTCAATGGTTCTAAAAGAATTATCAAAAAAACTATCTGAGAAAACCGGTTTACCATGGTTTGATATTACAAAGAAAGTAGAAGAGATTACAGCAGATATGATGAAAGATAGAAAAGAAAGAGATATTTTTCCAAATGTTGATCTTTATAGTGCATCTGTTTACTACATGCTGAAGATTCCAATGGATTTAAACACACCAATCTTTGCAATATCAAGAGTGTCTGGATGGACAGCTCATGTTATTGAAGAGAAATTTGCAGAAGCAGCTCCAAAACCAATGTTATACAGACCAAAGGCAACATACGTTGGCAAGTATGAGGGACCGCAAGGCTGTACTTACATTCCTATACAAAATAGAGAATAACTAATTTCTTGTTTTTAGCCAGTTTTGTGCTTTAGAATTAATATCATGGCTATACAATACTTCAAAGACCATATCGTAAAAAGTAATACCTTTTTTTTGAGCCTGACTATCAAGCCACTTTATTCCATCAGCCAACTCAGGATCATGTGCCGAGAATTCTACTAACTCGTCAACCATTTTTCTGAAGAAATTATGTGACTTCATTATGAGGATTGATTTCGATGTGGATCATTAAGACCAGAATACAAATTAAATAGACTAAAAACACCTTTTTGATTGACAAATGAAACATGATCTTTTCATCGATGGGAATGTGAAAGAATATACGTGGACAATTAAAACAGGTAAAAAACTGGCAGAGCAAATAAGAAAGCACCCACCTGCATATCTATCTGGAGGAAAATTAGATGTCAAGGACATTGAAGAATCAAAATTTATTGCATTACACATTGGAATTTACTGGGGATTAGGCGTATACATAATCAAAGATTATGACCAAGTAAATGTTATGTGTGATTCAAAATTTATGTATGATATTTTTACTCAAGGAAAAAAATCAGATGATCAAATAATCAATGATAAAATTCATTTTATTAATCAATTAACAGAACTTCGTCATCTGAAGATAAATTTCCAATTAATTGATACCGAGAAGAATTTGTCTACAAGACATTTGTTTGCAGAAGGAAAAGATACTGCAGGTAGAGATTCTTTTAGTTACGTTTGAGAATAATTCCAATATCATTAACATTATTTTGAGTGATTCCAGTTTCAATCAATCCGCCAAATTTTTTAAAAAATGATGAAGAATTATTATTTTTAAGATAGTTTTTTGTTTCATGAATTAATTCTGTAGAAGTGATTGCCCCAGCAAATTTTGTATTTCCGTCAATACCATCAGTTCCAATTGATGCAACTATGTAATTATTTTTTTTAGTTTTTAATTTTTCATATATTCGTAATACAAGTTCTTGATTTCTTCCACCTTTACCACCACCAATTACATTTACAGTAGGTTCACCACCAAAGATGATACAGTTGGTTTTACGATATGATGCAGTAATTGCAAGTTTGTTTGCAACATAATTAACATTACCAGTAATATTTGGAATAACAATTGTGTTATATCCGAGTTTTTTTGATTTTTCTTTCATTGCTGATAAACACATAGAATTTTTTAATACTACAATATTTTTTATTCGAGGTTTTTTTGGTGTTTCAGGAATTTTTCCTGATGCACCAGAATTTAATATGGACAAAACATTTTTTGGAAGTTTATTTTGGAGAGAGAATTTTTTGACTACTTTTAATGCATCTTTGTATGATGTTTTATCATAATACGAAATTCCTGAAGATATAGAACCAATATCATCACCAATTACATCAGAGATAAGAAAGGAGATTCCTTTACAAGGCATATTAGCGATTAGACGTCCACCTTTGATTAACGAAAGATGTTTGCGTACACATGCAATTTCATTGATGTTTGCACCTGATCGGATCAGTCTTTCATTTACCAGAGTCTTTTCTTTTAAAGAAATAGAATCAGGTAATACAGCTAATGTGGATCCTCCACCTGAAACCAGAAATATCACAAAATCATTTGTTTGTGTTTGATTGATAAGATGCACCAATTTTTTTCCAGCCCTTAGGCTATTTTGATTAGGTAAAGGATGACCAGCATAGATAATTTCAAATTTTGGTTTTTTTAATTTTGGTTTTACACCTTTTGGAACAATCACAATTCCACGAGTCAGTGGAATTTTTTTTGAGACGTATTCTGCCATTCTACCAGCAGATTTTCCAATAGCAATCAAAAATTTTCGATCATAATTGTTTAGAATGATTCTTGAATTTTGTAATTGTATATTATTTTTTAGGAAAAATTTTTGTAAATGAATAGAGGGTTTTGATGATTCTAAACCCTCGTCTAATATTGTAAGAACAGATCTTATATCATCATTAATAGTTAATTTTGAGGGATTTTTTATCAATTAACTATCATTAAATGAAAATAAGTTAAGTTTTGACATTGGAAGGTATAAAAAGAATAGTTATTTTAGATGAGATATGGATACAATGAGAATTCCCAAAGTAATTCAATTTGGGGAGGATGCATTATCACAAGCTGAATATCCAAAGAATGCTTTGGTAGTAACAACTGTTCCTCCTGAATTATCTGATAAATGGTTAGGAAGAATGGGAATACAAGATTATTTGTTATTCGATAAAGTTCAACCAGAACCATCAATTCAAATGGTTAATCAGGTTATTGAAGAATATAAATCCAAAAACATTACTGCAATGATTGGATTAGGAGGAGGAAGTTCCATGGATGTTGTAAAATATGCAGCTTCAGAAATGGGAGTAGAAAAAATTCTAATCCCTACAACATTTGGAACTGGTGCGGAAATGACAACATATTGTGTTCTAAAGTTTGATGGGAAGAAGAAATTACTAAGAGAGGATCGATTTCTTGCAGATAGAGCAGTAATTGATTCATACTTTATGGATGGAACACCAGACCAAGTAATCAAAAGTTCAGTATGTGACGCATGTGCACAGGCAACAGAAGGTTATGACAGTAAACTTGGAAATGACCTAACTAAAACATTATGTAAACAAGCATTTGATGTATTATATGATGCAATCATGAATGACAAACCAGAGAATTATCCATATGGCTCTATGTTATCTGGAATGGGCTTTGGAAACTGTTCTACTACATTAGGACACGCGTTGTCGTATGTCTTTTCAAACGAGGGTGTGCCACACGGTTATTCACTTTCATCATGTACTACAGTAGCTCACAAACATAACAAATCAATATTCTATGATAGATTCAAAGAGATTGTCGAGAAGATGGGATTTGATAAATTAGACCTAAAAGCAGATGTTGATCAAGCTGCAGATGTTGTAATGACAGACAAAGGTCACTTAGACCCAAACCCAATTCCAATTTCAAAAGAAGATGTTGTGAAATGTCTTAATGATATTAAAGCCGGAAATCTCTAAATCATATTTCTTTTTTATATTTTATTTACTAGTGCCGTTAGAAATCGCTATGCTTTATTAACGGTAATTCTCGAGTAACAACAGGTAAAATGATGAAATTTGGAATTCAAAATGGATTAAATGTAGCAAGATTAGGATTAACGGAAGACCAAATTTTAACAGCATGTAGTTTAGCTGACAAAACAGGATACAATTCTGTATGGTATATGGATCACTCAAATGTTCCACAGTGGAGTAATGCAGTAGTAAATGATCCATGGGTGATGCTTGCAGGAATTGCAGCAGTTACTAATAATGTAGAATTAGGAACATGTGTCACAGATGCATTAAGAAGACACCCATCAAATATTGCATTAGCCTCAATTACATTAGACAGATTATCAAAAGGAAGAGGAACTTTAGGAATTGGTGCAGGAGAAGCACAAAATCTAAAAGAATTTAATATTCCATTTGATAAACCAGTTTCAAAATTTGAAGAACAACTTCAAGTCATAAAACAACTTTATGATTCAGATCCGGACAATAGAAAGACCTGGGAAGGAAAGTATTATCAATTAACAGAAGCATGTCTACAAGCAAAATCAGTAAGACAGCCACATGTTCCAATCTACATGGCATCAGGTGGAAAGCGTACACTAGCAATGACAGGAAAATATGGTGATGGATGGTTACCTATAGGATATACTCCTGAATTATTTGAAGACCATAAAAATCAAATTGTTGATTCAATGAATGAGAATGAAAGAACTGAAGAAGAAAAACAAGACTTCCAAATGGCAGTAGATATTGATGTGTACTTTGCAGATGATAAAGAATCATCATGGGGAAAAATGAAAGAAGCAATAAAAGTTAGTTTGTTCAAACCAGAGATTTTACGAGTTCATGGATTAAAAGACATAGAAGGATTTGATTTCAAGAAATACTTTACAGAATATTCAATGTCAAACCAGGATTGGATTGTAAAGATGAGAGAAGCTGCAACAACAATACCAGACGAAATTGCAAAGTCTTCAGTTGGTGTAGGAACTCCAGATGATGTAATAGAAGTATTTGATAAATTTGTGCAAGCAGGTTGTAATCATTTTGTTGTACGATTCTGGGGTTCAAATTACTTTGGCTCTATTGATAAATTTGCAAGCAAGGTAATTCCATACTATAGAGATCAAGACAAATAATTTAACTAGCAAAAATACTACAATCACATGCAATTATTAGGAAAGTTAGTCATAAAATCTAAAAAGAAGATTGTAGAATTTCTAAATGAAGAACAAACGGGGAGAATATCCAGCATAGATCAAAATGGATATCCTCAAATTATTCCTATGAATTTTGTTTTCACTAATGATTCTATTTACATGCATTCTCATATCAAGGGTGAAAAACTAAACAACATAAAACGGAACTCAAAAGTAGGGTTTGAGGTGGACCGAAGCCTAGAATTTCTACCATCATATTTTTTTGATCCTAATGATGCATCATTGGCAGATACATTATACATTAGTGTCGTAATAAAAGGTGAAGCCAGCATTGTTAACAATAGGGACGAAATGGTACTAGCATTAAATGGATTAATGAGAAAATACCAGCCAGAAGGAAGGTATGATCCCATGAATTCAGATATGGAAGTTCTTGATGCAGTTGCAGTCATCAAAGTTTCACCAAAAGAAATGACTGGAAAATACAAAATTGGACAGAATATGAACATGTCTGAGAGGATTGAACTGGCAAAGAACATACTAAAAAAGAACTCAAAGACTGCCATAGAGACACTAAGTATTATGGGATTTGCTGTTGAAGATGGAAAACCAGTCTTGAAAACAGATGAAGAATGGTAAGAGTACCAATTTTTATAAACATTTCAATACAGGATTAAGTACATGTCAGATTCAACGATAGATGATGCATTAAAACTACTTGAGATTGGAAAAGGCAATCCTGACAGATTAAAACAGATTATTGAATCATTTCAAAAAAGAAGCATGATTTCAATGCAGGATAGAAAATATGTTGATGCGTTAGTAGAGCAATATCTGACACCAAGACACAGACAGATGACACGTAAGATGAATATATCTGAAAAAGAAACCAAATTCCCAAGAATTAGAAAAAGTACAGAATCATCATTTAAAATTACAGAAGTAAAAACAACATTTGGGAATCCAAACATCAAACCAAGTAAAAATAGGGAAATACCTCAAGCAAGTACAAGCAACGAAATACCTCAAGCAAGTACAAGCAACGAAATACCTCAAGCAAGTACAAGCAACGAAATACCTCAAGCAAGTGAACAAGAATTAGCATCAAAAGAACCAACAATTGAAGAAAAATTCATAGAACATATTGAAACAGATCGCACAACTACAAAAAAATCGAACAAAGGAAAAGTTACAGGAATAATCATAGGTGTGATTGCAGCAATTATAATTGGTGGAGGTGCAGCATACATGAGCACTGGTCCAGAGTTATTTTCATCAAATGTGGAAATAGAAGAACGAATCACATGTGAGAATAGTGTAGTGCTAGTATCATCTACAAAAGTTCCTAATTTCCCTGCACCAGATAAAGATCTGAAATATTATCAAGACAGATACAATAATGAACCAAAATACAAAGAATGGTTTGATAAAAATTTCCCAGGTCAAACCATAGAAGATGTTTTAGTACCTCCTACAGGAGAAAAAGAAACAATCATTCCAGAATTTCCTGATCCTGAGAAAGACTTACAGCACTATCTGGATAGATATGAAAATGAACCAAAATACAAAGAATGGTTTGATAAAAATTTCCCAGGTCAAACAATTAGAGAAGCAGTATGCTGATTTGAATATGAGTGAAATTTACTCATGCAGGCCTTCAAGAATCCTATTCCTACAGCCGTTGCATCTTTTAATTAATTCATTATAGCTATTATCAACATCAACTACACCAAAAGTGAATTCTTTAAAATCAACTAGTGGTGATTGATGGTTCATTCCCCTAGCAATCATTTCAGCAGCTAATTCTCTGTGTCTTAATTTTATATTATGTACTTCAACAAGACCATTTTTCTTATACCCATCCAATTTTTTGTTTTTATTTATCGTACCGACAAACATATGCAATTCTACATGTTCGCCTAGTAAGTGTTTTTTACACAACATTTTTGGATCAATCATCCACATTCTCATTTTGATTCTAAATTAGCAAAATTCATCCAATGATGATTCATGTAAAGGTTGAGATGTATATCCTAATCTAGTAAGATCCTGCGAAAACTCATCCACAAAACCATGTATAGTGTAAATTTTTTCAGCCCCTGACTGTTTCACTAAATCATGTAATTCATTGTAATCACAATGATCACTTAGAGGAATTGAATAATCTGTTCCACGAGAGAAACCAAATTTCTTTGATTTAGCCCAACCGCTGAATCCAATTGTTACAGCATCATATTTTAATTTCATGTGT
>Ga0310344_10002016_pt1 | contig 15359 bp, 14 predicted proteins | sample HC15DNA20200_MG_FD_203801 | JGI IMG/M metagenome (GOLD analysis project Ga0310344, IMG submission 203801) | Marine microbial communities from station ALOHA, North Pacific Subtropical Gyre - HC15-DNA-20-200_MG | ecosystem: Environmental > Aquatic > Marine > Oceanic | place: Pacific Ocean: North... | reverse complement strand
TGCTGTTGATATCCATACAAGAGAAACAATTGCAAACCCATCTTTAATTGATAGATTAATTTTTCCTCTTGTGAAAAAAAATGAGGGTAGACTAATAGAAAGTGTGATAGCAGAAGAAAGCAATATTCCTTTTAAATCAGATTCATTATACAAGAAAGACCAAATGGCAGCAAACAACATTGTCAACCCAAGCAAGGTTGTCAGAGCTGCTAGGACATTAAGTATTGAACGAACGTGCATTCATTTAATCGAATAGTTTTTCAACTTTAGAGATTGCGCTTGGAAGTGAAAAAACCAAAACTGAATCTTCATCACTAATTTGAGTGTCAGCATGAGGAATAGAAACATGGCCTCGATGGTTTATTGAACCAATTATAGATGAGTTAGGAAATTTTATGTTTCCTAGTATTTTTCTTGTAACTATGCTTCCAGGATTAGGTCTGAGTTCAATTGCTTCTACTTCTACATCCTCAAAGTTAGTTATTAAATGTTTTTCATCACTTTTAATATATTCGAGGATCTCAGTTACAGTACACATATTCTTACTAACTACAGCATCAAGACCAATAACCTTCATAGCAGGTATATATTCCGTAGTGGACACATGAATCAAAGTCTGTCTAACACCAAGATGTTTTGCCAGAAGTGCAGAAAGAAGATTCGTTTGTTCATTCTCAGTAACAGCAATAAAACTATCAATTTCTTCAGGATCCTCAAGACGAAGAAATTCTATGTCTGTCCCATCTCCATTAAGAACTAAAGTTTTTGATAATTCTGAAGCTAGCATCTGAGATTTTTCTCTGTTGACATCTACCAGCTTAACATTAATATCTTCTTCCAATTTATTTGCAAGAGCACGGCCTATCTTTCCACCTCCTACAATCATTACATTTCTTGTCTCTCGGACTTGCTTACCCATCATATACAAAAGATTCTCTACTTGCTCTTTCCTAACAAGGAAATAACAAATGTCATTCATTTTAATAGTGGTTTTTCCATTAGGGACAATTGTATCTTTATCTCTAAGGATTCCTACAATATTAAAAGTTAATGATCCATTTTTTGACTGGATTTCATTAAGAGCGTTATTAATAACAGGGGATCCATCATCCATTCTAATACCAATTAGCTGAAGCTGTCCACCTTCAAAATCTACTACACTTGTTGCTGAAGTCTGTTTTACCAAACGAGTAATTTCATTCGTTGCAGCCATTTCGGGATGAATTACTTTGTCAATACCAAAACGTTCAGGACGAATAATCGACCCTTTGTCAGAATATTCAGTATTTCGTAACCTCGCAATAATTTTTTTAGCGCCAAGCTCATGAGATAATTTAGCAGAAATTAAATTGACCTCATCAATTCGTGTGACAGCAACTACAACATCCGCCCTATCAACTTCAGCCTCTCTTAATACATCGGGACTTGCACTATCTCCCTGAACTGTAATTACATCCAGATTATCTGAGGCTTTCTGAACTTTTTGCTTCGCAATATCAATAATTGTGATGTCAAAATCTTCTTCACTTAACCCTTTGGCAAGCTGAAAACCAACTTCCCCAGCACCAATAATGACTATTTTCATATTATCTAAGTAAGACCATTTTCATCGCATGAAAGTTAACACCAACTTTTAATGAGCAAACATATTCGCCAGATGAAACTTTAATTCCATTGTCATCCAAGCCATCCCATGATTTAGAATGAAAACCAGCCTGAAGAACAGAGTTTTGATTAAGAGATCTGATCTGATTTCCAAAAATATCATATATAATTAAATCAACTAAAGCTGATTCAGGAAGGTCAAATTTAATTATAGTATTTTCATTAAAAGGGTTAGGAAAATTTTGATTTAAGGTAAACTTAGAAGGAATCGATGGTAAAACATAAATCTGACCAGCTGATACTCTAAGACTAATTTTATTACCATTTGGTTTAGATAAAATAAAATCCTCCACATTAATTGAAAACTCACCATTAGAATTTCCTTTAGAGCTAAGAGGAATCATCATAACAGGATCATTGAGATCAAGAGTCTGACCGGCCATAGAGAATGCCATAACCTTTAGACTAGAAGAATCTTTATTCGTTTTAATTGAAAACCCATTATTTTTGGTTGAAAGTATAGGATCCCCAACATCGAAAACTTCTGAGTCAAAAGAAAATTCAAACTGAAGACCTGCAATCTCTTCTTTACTTTTTAAAGTCAAATAAATTAGATCATCTTCTCCTTTAATTAAAGAAACTTCAGAAAAAGAGGCTTCAGCATCTTCTCCAATAAGTAAAGTTGAAAGGAAAAAAAGAATGATAATTTTAATTTTTATTACCATGATAAAAAAATAGCACCTGCAATAATATTATTTTTTTGAAATAAGAACAATAATATACCAATATAATTATTCAATTAGGAGTATACAGTGGATGTGAAAATCATCAAACAAATTTATTAATTAGAAATTGTTCCATATACTAATCCAGACCCCATCATTTCCATTTTGACATTCTGAATAGTTCCCACTAAATCGCTAGAGCCTGGCACGGAAACTCTAATATAATTATCAGAAAACCCTTCAAGATTTCCCTCAACTGAACGCTCAAATAATACAGACCTAGTTTTTCCAAGAAAGGACTCATAAAATTTCTGCTTTTTCAATGCTGAAAGGAAACGAAGCTTTTTTCCTCTATTTAATCTTACTTCTGGCGCAACTTTATATTTTTGATTAATCGCATCAGTCCTCGGTCTCTCAGAATAATTAAAAACATGCAAATATGAGACTTTAGCATCACTCAATAAAGTGTGGGTTCGATTGAATTCATTTTCACTTTCTCCTGGAAATCCAATAATTACATCGACACCTATACTAATGTCTGGGATAAGATTGTTTAGCTTTTCTATTATTGAAAAATAATAATCACTTGAATAACGTCTACGCATACGTTTTAAAACTAAGTCAGATCCAGACTGAAGAGGCAAATGAAGATGGGGAACAAAAGAATTAGATTCGGATAAAAAATAAATTATTTCATCAGTCAAAAGATTTGGCTCCAAAGATGAAATCCGTATACGAGCTCTTTCTATTTTATCAAGCTCTTTAATTAGTCTAATGAAAGTTTCATTATTATCAGAACCAAAATCACCAATATTAACTCCAGTCAACACAAGTTCTCTGACCCCTTTATTTATTAGATTCTGAGCCTCTAATAGGGTTGTTTTAATTTGTGGGCTTCGACTTTTTCCCCGAGCCATTGGAATAGTACAGTATGAACAATTGTAATCACACCCATCCTGTATTTTTAAAAATGCTCGGGTTCGCTCATAAGTGGAAAAAGCTGGAAAAAAAGAATCTACACTTTCTATATCACAGGAATGTATTTCACCATTCTCTTTTTTAGAAATATCACCAAGGTATTCATCTATATTAAACTTTTCACCCGCACCTAATACTAGGTCTACGCCTTGAATGGCAGCAATTTTTTCTGGTTGAAGCTGAGCATAGCAGCCCGTAACAGCAACAAAAGCATTTGGTGATTTACGTAATGCACTTCTGATTGCTCTTCTACACTTTCGATCAGCGCTCTCTGTTACCGAGCAAGTATTAATAATATAAACATCAGCAAACTGGTCAAAATTAACTCTCTTGAACCCTTTTGATTCTAAATTAGATCCGATAATGCTTGATTCAGCAAAGTTCAGTTTACATCCAAGAGTATAAAAGGCAACTTTTAATTCGCCATTACTAGTCGAAGTTTGCAACATTATTTAAGCAAAATCTATGCGGCCCTGATCCCCAATCATAATTTGATGAGCTCTCGGACGACTTTCAGACTGGTTGATTTTGACATCATTTCCTAATAAAGATGCTTCAATACGCCTTTGTACATTGCATATAGTTGCACCAGACATAATTATTGAATACTCGACCTCCGAGCCAATAATTGAGCAATTATCTGATATAGAGGTATAAGGCCCAATATAAGAATTTTCTATTTTTACATTCTGTCCTATAGCAACAGGACCACGGATTTGCGTATTTTTTATTATGCTACCATTACTTGAAACAAACCTGCCGGTAATAGAGGACTTTTTATCAATTATCGCTAAGTTATTTTCATCTATATTATCTAGCATTAGCCTATTTGCTTCAAGCAAATCCGAAGGTTTTCCAGTATCTTTCCACCAGCCTGTAATTTCTGAAAAAGTAATTGATTTTCCATTATCTATAAGGTATTGATGCGCATCTGAAATCTCCAATTCACCTCTAGACGATGGCTTTATTTTTTTGACAGCATCAAAAATAGATGGATCGTAAAGATAAATTCCAGTGACAGCAAAATTACTTTTGGGCTTTGAAGGTTTTTCTTCAATAGAAATAATTGTATTATCCTGAATCTCTGGTACACCGAATCTATCTGGATCTGGAACTCTACTAAGAACTAAATGACAATTTGAATCAGTGGCATTAAACTCTTTAACAAACTTTTTGATGCCACCTACAAGAATATTATCACCGAGATAAAAAAGAAAGTTGTCTTGACCAATAAAACCTTCAGCAATTTTAACAACATGAGCTAAGCCTCTAGGTGAATCTTGTTCAATATAAGTTATATTTACTCCAAATTCTTTTCCTGAACCAAAAAACCTTTCAATCTCAGTATCTCCAGAATTAATAATTATCCCAATATCTACGATCTCAGCTTCTAACATATAATCTATGGCATAAGAAAGCATCGGTCTATTAGCAATCGGTATAAGATGTTTATTTTTAGTATGAGTGATTGGTCGCAATCGAGTACCATGTCCTCCCGCTGTTAACAAGCCCTTCATTTTTTAGGACCCTCCTCCAAACCTTTTTTACTCAAAAAATCAGCTTTTCGATTTTTTTCTCGGCGTACATGTGACAATTTCCATATAGAATTATGGAGTTTTCCCCTTGCTTCAGCGTGCAATTTTTTAAGGCGTTCATTTTTTACTTTATACTCTAGGTTAATTTGTTTAACCAAAAGTTCGCTATCACTAAAAATATTTATTTTATAGATATTGAGCTTTTTTGATATATCCAAGGCTCTAATAAGAGCCTGATATTCAGCTTCATTATTTGTAGCCGGACCAATATTCTCTGAAAAAGAATGGAATTCTGAGGAGAAATTTTGATCTTTATAAAACACTCCACCAATTCCAGCATTAGAATTTTCAAGTTCAGAAGCTCCATCAATAAAAATTGTCACTGAAATATTTTCTTCATTTTCTAGAAGATTATTACTTAGATCAATCCATTCTTGTTTAGAGGAACCATTAATTGTAGAAGCTAGCCTGTCAATATTTCCCTCAGAAAACAATTGACGGAGTAGTTCCTTTTGTCTAAGAGTGAGGTCTACCATATCAGAAGTGAAATTAACTTGTTGTTTGTCTATTAGCAACGGGATTGTATTGTGATTTTGCTTCACATTCCTCCCAGAAAAAGCACCAATTACATAGAGGTGATTCATTAGGGAAAAATTCTTCCCCCTTTTGTTCGAGATTTATAATTCGATGAATTAGATTTCTTGTTTTCGTTCTAAGAGTTTCCAATTGCTGAGTAGTTCGCTTTGACTTAATTACTTTTCCGAACTGAAGAAAATGCCAAATAAGGTCTACATTAGATGTGTCTTCTCCACACTTTTGAAGTCCAATTTGATAAAGTGCTAATTGCCTGTCTTTTTCGTCAGCATCTTTCTTGCTCATTAAACGACTTGAGGTCTTATAATCATGAATTTCTAATTGATTTTTACCATGAACCTTATCAGTTATATAATCAAGTCGATCAATAATTCCCTTTATTTTAAAGTTGTCATCTTCATAGAGCTTAAAAATCACATTGTATTCGATTTCTCTTTTTTTGATAGATCCTTTTAAACTTTCCATGTAACTACCACGAAAATATCTGCTTAGGCAGCTTCTTCCCAAAAATTTATAATAATTAATTCTAAACCCTGGTTTAATTACTCTAACATATTGATGAAAATTGGTCTCCCAATTTGTCAAATAATAATCTTCAATTGTATCAAAGTGAAGCACCCTACCTTGTTTCTCTTCTTGGTAAAGGAATTCAAGAGTTTCATGAACACGTCGACCCACAAAAGATTCAATCCCTTCGAATGGTTTAGAAATTCTATCTAAATAAATGAATTTAAATCGTGCTGGACATTGCTCAAATGTTGAAAGACTTGAATTTGAAAAAAATCTGTTCAAAATTAATTTAAGTGAGGTTAGATAATTTAAGTTTCTTCTATCTTACCCTGGTTCCTAAAGAAGAAACATAAGGATCAAGAAACTCATATTCTCCAAAACCATTATAATCAACAAATGTAAATGATCTGTTTATCTTGAAATAACTCCATCTTTGGTAAGATCGACCATCTCTAGCATACATATTAACTTCGATATCATCTGGCGGACCAAATAAAATAAATATCATCCCCATTGCTGTCTTCCAGCCAGCCTGCCAACTACCAAATTTTTCATTGGTATATTGAATGCGTCGATAATATTCATCCATAAGTTCATTTTTTTCAGTTTCAGGAGTTGGATCACGTTTAGACCAGAATTCCCTAAAATTCTCCTCTTTCTTATCTGGTTTACTTTTTTCTAGCTTTTTTACTTCGTCAGCGTATGCAATATAGCGAAGTTGATTAATAGCCTCATCAATATTGTTGACATAAGCTGTCATCCCTATCCATAGATTACGAATAATTAGATCTGAAGTGATTCTGCCTATATTTTCCTGCTCACTATCTAAACTAATCTCTAATTTAAACCTTGAAGAACTAATACCGGAAATATCATGAGTTAAGATTTTTTTTACTAGGGTATTATCTCCCTTGATACTTAGGGTATCGGAAGAAAGAATTTTGTCTTCAACAGAAAGTAATTGAACGTAATAATTCTTGGCATCTATTGGAGTCCGGGCTTCAAAATAGACATTAAGGATTGAATCTTTTTCAATAGTACGAGCAGGAACAACAGGTAAACCATAAGGATGCGTATTAGCTTTTTGGTTAGTATCTATAATGAGTAGGTCACTAATAGAAATATCTTTGCTCATATGGGTCAGATCAATATTTATTTTCCTAGTGCCTGTTTTTCGGGTATCTTTATCCGTTACTTCAATTACACAAATATATTTTTGGGGAAATAACATAAAAGTTTGAACACTTAGGTCTCCTTGCCTATTTGAAACCGTACTGTTGAATTCATAAGTAGTAGCTTGAAAAGCTCTGATTTGTTGCTTTAACTGATTCTTTTTTTCATCTAGAATTGTAATACCCACTTCATAATTAGCTACAAAAGAATTTCCATTTTTTACAAATTGAATAGACTCATAAGGAACTCGAACATAAACTTCTAAACGTGCTGAGTCAGGATTTACAGTAGGATATCCAGGTGCACTAACGGAAAATAAGGGAGCACCTATATCCTTTCTATTACGTTTTTTGTCCTGTGCAAAAGATTGATTAATAATAAATACAATAAGCGTAAAAAAAAGAATTAGATTTTTATTCATTTTAGATAATTTTTCCATTTAAACTTACAAAGGCCCTCATCGGTTCCGAACCAAACATAATTGCCTGTAATTTTTACAGCATTAATTTTGTTATCAGGGAGACCATCTTTTTTATCAAAAAGTCTTACAAAACTAGTCTCAGGGTTTATTACTAATGCTCCCTTAGAAGTAGCTAGCCAAAGAATATCTTTCCCATTATCTAAGGTTATCAAATCTAAGTCTAGAGCATGAAAATCAACGAGTTTAGATTCAGCGTTAAATCTTGTCCATTCTCCTGTGATCTTACTGTATATTAATAGACCAAACCTATCAGCAAAATAAACTTTGCTGTCTGAAGATACAATAGATGTTATTTTTGAAATTAGTGGTGATTTGTTCTCCTGAAGTCCATTCATATTTTGTCCAGAGCTACCATACTGAAAGACGAATTCAGCCTCAGCAAGCCATCTAAACAATCTTCTGCCTGAACTAATCCAAAGATTTGAACCATCCCATTCTAATGCATCTACTGGCCATCGACCTATAACAGCTTCAATACTCCATGGCTCATTTAATTCGTTCTGAAATCGTTTTATTCCTCGAGAATGTCCAATGTAAAGGAATAAGTTGTCTGTTTCAAGATGAAAAATATTACCGTCTATTTTAGTTATAGACTCTCGAATATGAGACCAAAAATCTTTTTTTGGATTGTAAAACTGAATTCCGTTCTCTGAACCAAACCACCATTGATTATTCAACTCAAGTATGGAAGAAGCTTGATCGTTTCCCATTGTAATTTCTATACCACGCCTGAAGAACTTAGATTGACCTTTTTGAGGATCAAAAAGAGATATACCTGAAAAATCTTTGTCTAAACTAATACCAGCAATCCACAAATTATCTTCCCATTCTTCAATAAAATGAACTGTTGTTTGAGCTAGTCCAACCTGTTCGGGTTCTAAGAGTTTTAATTGTTGATCACCTCGAAAAATAGGACCACCAGTTGTTCCTACCCACATATCTCCAAAACGATCTGTATGTATAGTGGAAATCTGAGCTTCCTCATTTAAAGAAGGTCCATTAAGCCATCCCAACTCATTATCCCAACCTCCTAAAGCAGTAAATTCATTAAGCAAATCCTTTGAATAATCTAAACCCTTAATCAAATAGCTCCCCCACATTACTTGGCCCTCTAATGGTGGCTCAGCATAAGGCGAAATTGTATATCCAGAAAAATGGTCCATTTTCAAAAATTGAGCGCGCGTTGCACAATATAAATAATCAGATGTTGAACCTATTCTAATAATATTTTCATTTAATCTCAATCCAATATCTTCTTTAGAAACATGGTTCCAATTACGTCCACCATTAGTAGAAAAATCAAGACCATACTGAGTTGATGCCCATAAAATATTCGTGTGAAAATCATAATATACAGCGAATACAGAAAAATCCGACAATCCTTGGGAAGTCGTTATTGGATAATCCCAATAACGACCAAATATATTATATTGAAGAATTCCTCCCGAAGATGCAAAATAAACATGGCTAGGTCCATCTGAAATTGAAACTACATTCTGACTAAAACGGTATGTAACCCAATCCCATGGATCATAATTAATATTAACTTGACTATTAAGCAAGCATGGAAGGAATAATAAAAGTCCATGCTTTATAAAGAGAAGTCTATCATTTTTTTCAGTCCTGATAAACTTCAATAATTTCCCGAAGCATTTGTTTAGTGATCGGAACAACACCAAATTGTTCACATACTCTACCCGCAGCGAAATTAGCAATTTCAGCAGCTTCTTTTGGAGAAGCTCCACTAAGGTGCGAAAGTGCAAATACCGATATTACTGTATCACCAGCACCAGAAACATCATGAACACTGCGAGCTCTTGTAGGAATAGGATTAAATCCTTTATTGTCAAAAAGTGCCATCCCATGTTTACCTAGAGTAACGAGAAGAATTTCACACTCTAGACGTTCGCGTAATTCAAGTCCAAGATTCTCAATGTTTATATGGTTAATTTCAGAATCCATTGCTAAACATAATTCAGCTGTATTTGGCTTAACCATTTCTACTTCTCTAAAGGAAAAAAAATCATTTTCCTTAGGGTCAACATAAATTCGTTTTCTCATTTTTTTGCTTAATTTCAGAATTTGAGAAATTATTTCCTTATCTAGCAAACCTTTATCATAATTCTCTAATATTATCCCATCATAGGAGTCTATTCGTTTCTCAATATTATGTATTAGTTTTCTTTTTAATTCAGAACCAAGGCTTGAGATATCTTCCCAATCAGTGCGAACGATCTGCTGGTTTTGAGCAATAATTCTTGTTTTAACGGTGGTAGGTCGAGATCCATCAATTAATAACATAGAAATATCCGAACCGGCTTTCAATAGCTGGGACTTAAGGATTTCTCCTTCTTTATCATTACCGATTACTGAAGCAATTGTGGTATTTGCTCCAAGTGATTGTAAATTTTTTATTACATTAGCTGCGCCCCCTGGATTAGAGCTAGAAGAATTGATTTTCACAACGGGAACAGGAGCTTCAGGTGATATTTTAGAAACTTTTCCCCAAATGTAATTGTCCAACATTACATCACCAACAACAAGAATATTTAAGTTTTGAAATTTGGACTCTAAATCAATATATGTTTTAAAAGGAATCATTAACAAATAAGACTTTTTCCAGTCATTTCGACGGGTGTTTGAGCTCCAATTGAATCGAGAATTGTTGGTGAAACATCTGCAAGGCCCCCATTTGATCTCAGCTTTAATCCTTTTGGTCCATTTACAACTACAAAAGGTACAGGATTTAATGTGTGAGCTGTATGTTTACGGCCAGTAGATTCATCTAACATAACTTCACAATTTCCATGGTCTGCTGTCACAAATGCTATACTTCTATTCTTTTTAGACATTTTTAAAATATCCCCTAATACTTCATCCGCAACTTCAGCTGCCCTTATAGTAGCATTAAGATTTCCAGTATGACCGACCATATCTGTATTAGCAATATTTACTACTATTGCATCACTTTGTTCTTCATCCATGGCTTTTAATACAGCATCTCGGATTCCGAATGCACTCATCTCTGGCTGAAGGTCATATGTAGCTACCTTTGGAGAAGGAATCAAGAGTCTTTCTTCTGCATCATAAGGATCTTCATCACCTCCATTAAGAAAGTAAGTCACATGCGCATATTTCTCAGTTTCAGCTACTCTTAATTGTCTTAAACCTAATTTTTCAATTACCTGACCTAGCTTCATATCAATATTTTTATCCTGAAATAGAATTGGAAAATTATAATCTTCATGGTATGAAGTCATCGAAGTTAAATGAAAAGGAGTGTTTCCTCTATTAAAGTCAGTAAATGTCTTACCACCAAGAGCTGAACAAATTTGACGCATTCTATCAGCACGATAATTAAAGCAAAGTATAGCATCGTCAGAACTAATCATACCATTCACTCCATCAATAACGAAAGGTTTAATAAATTCATCTGTAATTCCATCATTATGAGATTGACGAATAGCATTTTCAATTGAATTAACATTTTCACCTTCACCGTTAACAAAAAGACGGTAAGCTAGCTCTGTCCTATCCCATCGTTTATCTCTATCCATCGCATAATACCTCCCAATAAGGGTAGCTATTTCACCAATTCCAACATCATTAATTCCTTTATTTATAACCTTAAGATAATCAAGTGATCCATATGGAGAAGTATCTCTACCATCACTAATAAAATGAAGGAAAACATTATTAATTTGAAAAGACTTAGCACATTTTAATAAAGGAAGAATGTGATCAAGATGACTGTGAACTCCTCCATCAGAAATCAATCCCATGAGATGAAGGTTTGAATTTCTCTTTTTCAAAAAAGAAAAAAGCTTTATTAGCTCTTGATTTTCTTTCAGAGAATCAGACTTGATTTCATCATTTATCCTAACTAAATCCTGTTTTATTACTCTTCCTGCTCCAATAGTCATATGACCAACTTCAGAATTTCCAATAACACCATTGGGAAGGCCAACAGACTTCTGAGATGCATCCAATACAGACCATGGACAAATATTAAAAAGATGATCAAAAGTGGGAGTCTTTGCCAAGCGAAAAGCATTATTCTCCCTTACATCTCTAAGTCCTAATCCATCAAGGATAATTAGAATAAATTTCTTCGGGTAATCGCTCATTTGTTATCTCCATTAATTTCATTAAATGTGCATCAACTGATTCAGCAAGACTAGAAAGATTGTAACCACCTTCTAATATTGACAAAAGTTTTCCTTTGCAAGTATCAATTGCTAAATCAACAATGATTTCTGTCATTTTAGCAAAACATTCAGTTGAAACATCCATATTTCCAAGTGGATCATGCTTATGCGCATCAAATCCAGCAGACAAAATTATTAAGTCTGGATTGAAACTCGTAACAATATCAGGAATGACATAACTTAAAATGTCTAAATAAACTTGATCTCCACTGCCCGCACTCAAAGGGAAGTTTTTAGTAGTACCTAAACCATCTCCCTTGCCTTTTTCATCTCTACCACCTGTTCCAGGATAGAAGGGATATTGATGTAGGCTAACATAATAAACAGTTGGGTCATACTCAAAAATATGCTGAATTCCATTGCCATGATGGACATCCCAATCTAGGATAAATATCCTTTCCACATCAAACTTTCTTTGGGCAGCCTTAGCTGCAATTGCGACATTGTTAAAAATGCAAAAACCCATAGCAGAATCTATTTCAGCATGATGCCCAGGAGGTCGAACAGCGCAGAAAGCATTATTTATTTTTTGTTCAAAAATCATTTCTACAGCTTTTATTACCCCACCAGCAGCATGGCTTGCTACAGTATATGAATCTTTACAAATAGCCGTATCTCTATCTTCTAAGCTAAAGTTTCCTATTTTACATTTCATTTCAATTTCTTTTAGATATGATTCGGAATGGACAGTTACTAATTCATCAAAGGTTGCTGGTCGAGAATTTATTTCTTTGATGTTTTTCCAAATTTTTGAAGAATTTAGACGTTTGGTTATAAATTTTAAACGATCGCTAGATTCAGGATGAGATTTTCCTGTAAAATGCTTTAAATATATAGGACTTGTTATAAGTCCAGTCCCATTCAAGACTTAGACTTGCGCTGATCCTGACGCTTAAATGATCTTACCTTAGATAAGTGTCCATTATCAAGAGAGAGTAAAACGCTAAGACAAGAAGTTATTTCTTTAGGATGGCTACTAGCTAAAACAATGGTTACTCCTCTAGCTCGAGCAACATGACTCAACTTCTTATTAAAGTCCTTCAAAGTTTCATGATCTAAATGGCTTCCGTAATCATCAATAATTAGAACCTTAGGGTCTGATTCTATTGAAGAAATAAGTGCTAGCCTTTGAAGTTGGCCTTTAGACAACATTTTAATAGCAGTTTTCCATTCTTGAGAACGTGTATTATTGGAATAATACTGTTTTTTTAACTCTTGAACTCGATCATCAAATCGGCTATTCAAAAACTGCATTACAGAAATCGATGATAAAACAGTTTTAGTATCGCAAATTATTATATCATCGGGCAATTTTATTTTACCCGCCCAGTTTTTTTTATAGGGATCTTTTTCATATAGAATTTCACCTTCCGTTGGGAAAATTCTCCCACTAAGTAGATTGAGGAAAGTTGACTTCCCACATCCTATTGGACCAGAAATCCCATAAACTGTTCCACGATGGAACTTAAAATTTCCAATCTTAAGTGCAGTATTATTTCCATAATTAACCCTAATATTTTTTAATTCAAAAATTGGAGTTTGAATCCTATTCATTAGAACCCTTTCTATGTAAAACTTTACTTGGATAGTCCAATATAAAAGAAAGCATACCCAAATAAGATTTATTTAATGCTGAGACTCGAGGAATCTCTCTGCATCAATAGCAGCCATGCACCCACTACCTGCAGCAGTAACAGCCTGTCTATAAATACGATCTTGGACATCCCCTGAAGCAAATACACCTTCGATAGAAGTCTTAGATGATCCATCTAATGTAACAATATATCCTTTTTCATCAGTATCTAATTGCCCTACTAAAAGAGAAGTGTTTGGCGTATGTCCTATAGCCAAAAAAACCCCTTCACAAGCAAAATCACGTGTTTCCCCTGAAAGTGTATCCTTCATCCTTACACCATTAACACCACTTTCAGTATTTCCATAGATTTTATCAATTGAAGTATTCCAAACGAATCCAATTTTTGAATTATTTTCAGCACGATCTTGCATGATTTTTGATGCTCTTAATTGATCCCGACGGTGTACTACTGTTACCTTATTTGCAAATTTGGTTAAAAAAGTAGCTTCTTCCATAGCGGAATCACCACCTCCAACAACAATTACATCCTTATTTTTAAAGAAAAATCCATCGCAAGTTGCACAGGCTGAGACACCATTACCCATTAATTCTGATTCAGATTCTAACCCAAGAAGTCGCGCAGATGCACCTGTAGAGATAATAACTGATTTCGATTCAAAAAGTTCTTCGCCTACCCATATTTTAAAAGGATTTGCATTAAACTCTACCTTTGTTACTTCTTTGAAGCGACAATCAGCACCAAAACGAACGGCTTGATTTCGGAACAAATCCATAAGGGCTGGTCCCATCACACCATCTGGGAAACCAGGATAGTTTTCAACATCAGTAGTAATGGTCAATTGACCTCCAGGTTGGCTACCTTCAAATACTATAGGATTCAGATTCGCTCGAGCACAGTAAATTGCAGCCGTTAAACCGGCAGGTCCTGAACCAATTATTACTACATTTTGTATCATTAATTAGCCAAAATTCTATCTAAGACACTAGTAATATTATTCTTTGGAACAGCACCGACAATTTGATCTGATACTGCACCATCTTTAAAAACTAAAAGGCTAGGAATACTTCTTATCCCATATTTTGGTGGTACTTCAGGATTATGATCAACATTCATTTTTCCAACTTTTATTCGACCTGAATATTCGTTAGCAATCTCTTCTACAATTGGACCTATCGTACGACAGGGGCCACACCATTCAGCCCAAAAATCAACAAGTACAGGTGTTTCTGAGGAAAGTACATCAGAATCAAATTCGGCATCAGTAAACTCTAAAATATTCTCTGCCATTTTGCCCTCCAGCAATTATGTTATTATCAGATTAATACCATCTAATATAACTTTATAGCTCTATTAGGCAAAACGAGGAAGTGCAGTCAAATCAAAAATCTCATGACACAATACGCAAAAACCTCCGCTTTCCAACTTTAAGAACTACTGAATGTGTAAGATCGATTTTTTCAGTTATATTGTTTATTTTATTGTTGTCAATACTTACCGCACCCTGATTTATAAGCCGGCGAGCTTCACGTTTAGATGGAATCAAGTTTGAGTCACACATTATAGAAAGGATTGTTGCCTCTTCAGTACCCGCACTCCATTCTTTAATATTCTCCGGAGCTTCTGACTCAAGGAAAATTTTGTCAAAATATTTTTCAGCATTTTTAGCGGATTCCTTATTATGATACATCTCCACAATTTTTCGAGCAAGTTCTCTTTTAAGATCTCTAGGATTTGTTTCACCATTAATTAGTTTTGCTTCAATCTCATTTATTTTTTTTTCTTCAACATCCGTAGCAAATAAAAAATATCGATGGATCAAATTGTCCGATATAGACATAGTCTTTCCATATATTTCTGAAGGACTCTCTGAAATACCTATATAATTATCATAAGATTTTGACATTTTTCGAACCCCATCCGTTCCTTCTAATAAAGGTGTTGTAATAACAATT
>Ga0310344_10002015_pt1 | contig 15360 bp, 10 predicted proteins | sample HC15DNA20200_MG_FD_203801 | JGI IMG/M metagenome (GOLD analysis project Ga0310344, IMG submission 203801) | Marine microbial communities from station ALOHA, North Pacific Subtropical Gyre - HC15-DNA-20-200_MG | ecosystem: Environmental > Aquatic > Marine > Oceanic | place: Pacific Ocean: North... | reverse complement strand
AACTTTATAATTTTATGGAACTTCATGTTTCTAGAAATTGGATAATTACAATCGCAGAAAATGGATCTTCAGATAATACTTTAGATATTGCGAAAACCATACAAAGAAAATATAAAAAATCTAGGGTAATTTCGAATGAAAATCCTGGTAAAGGACTGGCTTTAAAAAATGCATGGCTAACTAGTAATGCTGAAATATTTGCTTATATGGATCTTGATCTTTCCACGGATATAGAAATAATACCTAGATTCTTGGATGAGATTGATAATGGGTATGATTTTGTAATAGGATCTAGGCTTATTAAAGGTTCGAAAGTTATAGGAAGAAGTTTAAAGCGAGAAATAATATCTAGGAGTTATAGTAAAATTTTTAGATTTTTTTTATCAGTAAATTTTTATGATGCTCAATGTGGATTTAAATTTGCAAAAAAAGAGGCAGTATTGAAAATTTTAGATAATTGCAAAGATGAAGGCTGGTTTTTTGATACTGAAATACTTTACAAAGCTGAGAAAAATAATTTATCTATATGCGAACTCCCTGTAACATGGATAGATGATCCTGATTCTAAAGTTAATATAGTTTCTACGATTATTAAAGATTTAATTGGTTTAGTAAGGTTGAGATTAGAAAAGAATGGCTGAAAAATTTGACATAATTCAGAAGGTACTTCTTGGTGATACCTCGGAGGCTAGCCTTTATAGGACATCACAAATTTTAAGAACCCAAGGCATAAACCCTAAGGTAACAGTAGAGTTTATTTCTAGAGAAGAAGGTGTGTTTTGCGGGATTGGAGAAGTATCTCAACTACTTTCTAGGAACCTGCCTGAAGCATTTAGAGATGATGTTTGGGCACTTAATGATGGGGATATATTTAAAAAAAATGAGGTGTTGTTAAGATTAAGTTCTACATATGCAATTATTTCTCAGTTCATTACAGCTATAAATGGTTTTATAGCTGCTTCTTCAGGATGGGCCACTGCATCTAAAGAATGTGTTGATGCATCTGAAGGTATACCTATAGTCAATTTTGGTGCATCCCAGGTTCATCCTAATGCAGTAGGTGCTATGGACTACTCTTCAATTCAGGGAGGCGCAAAAGGTTGCTCTTCTTTGATAGGAGGCACTCTAGCGGATCTTACTCCTGTAGGTAGCATGGATGAAAGTTTAGTTTTATTATCCGGAGATGTTGTCGAAGCAGCCGATTCGTTGGTTACTAATTTAGATCCAGAATTACCTAAGGTTGTAAGTATAGGCATAATTGGAGATGAAGCTGAAGAAGCCAAAAAAATAGTTGAAAATTTTCCTTCAATAAGAGGATTAAAAATAGAAACTCCCCATGAAAGGGGAGGCGCGAATGGACTCATAATAAAAGAAGTTAGAGAAAGATTGGATCAATTAGGTTTCTCTAATACTCAACTTTCAATTTCAGGGGACTTAGACCCTAAATCAATAGCACAGATAGTAGAAATAGAAAAAGAATGGCAAAGTGATATTTCTAAAGTAATGACTCCGGAATCTGAAGATAACCAAGTATCATCAAATCTAAATCGAAGGATTGTTCAGGTTATTGGAATAGAAAGGTACATTGCTTCCCACAAACCAATCAATGTTGCTTCTCATATAAAAACTATTGATGGTAATCCCGTTGCAAAAAGAGGTCAGATTCCTGGATTGACTCCTACATCAAGGCTATCAAAAGTTATTTTTGAGTAAGTTTTTTTATTGTAATTCTTGATTTTGATGCAACTAACTTAATTGGCCCAGGTAAATCAAGACTATAATTATTGTTCCCAGAGTATGATTTTTCGATTATATAATTTAAATGTTTATTCTCTAGAAAAGTATCATCAGATAATTTTTCAGAATTAATTTTGAGGATAAGTTTTTTATCAAATTCTGGCAGTTGATTAAATAATGTTCTTGAGAATGAAATTTCATTTTTTTCATTACTTGGTTCTAATCTTTCAAATTCAGAAATAATCCTTCCTTTTTCACTGTCATTTATTTGATTTATTATTTTTGTAATTCTATTTATTGAATCTAAGAAATTTGGATTCATTTTTTCAAATTCTGGAATTATATTATTCCTTACTCTATTTCTAGAATAGATATTTGAATTATTAGTATGATCATAGTTTGGATAAACATCATTTTTATAACAAAATTTTATCAGTATATGCTTCGGAATCTGGATTAATGGCCTAAAAATCTTTAATCCATTTAATTCTACAAATTCTTTTATGCCTTCCATCCCTTGCAAACCTGAGCCTCTAGCAATTTTCATTAAAAAAGTCTCCACATGGTCATTAAGATGGTGGGCTGTGAAAATTCCATTCGAATTAGTATTAACTGCTATCTTAAAAAATTCTTTATATCTAGATTCTCTAAAATAATTTTCAATATTTGTAGATTTTAATTTTTCTTTTGAATAAGGCCTTGCAATTGTGGTCAAAGGGATATCTATTTCATTACAAAGATTTTTTATAAATAACTCATCTCTATCTGACCTTTCTTCCCTTAATTTATGATTTATATGTACAGCTTCTATATCAAGATTAGTTTTTTTTGAAATTGATTTTAATATTAATAATAATGCTGTTGAATCATATCCTCCTGATACCGCCACTAGCATCTTCTTGTCGAAAACTTTAAAATCATTTAATTTTTGTTCAACAAAATCAACTATATCTGATTTATGAGAGAAATTACCTTGCATTATTATTTAATTATCTGGCCTTTTTCTAACTCTAACTTTAGAAATCCGCGATCCCTGTTTTTCTGAAATAGTTATTCTTAAATTATCATAACTAGTTTTATCTCCAATTTTTGGTATTTTTTGGTAGTTTTCTATAACGAATCCGGCTATGGTCTCATAATCCCCTTCGGGTATATTTAAGGATAATTGGTCGTTGGCTTCATCAATCGTCATTGCTCCATCTATTTCGTATGTATTAGCCCCTAACGTTATAAATTTTTCTTTTGGCCTTATCCCTTCTTCTCCAGTTGATCCCACAATTTGTTCTATTAAAGTTGTTAAAGTTATTAACCCAGAAATTCCTCCAAATTCATCCACAATTAGACTTATTTTATTTCCGGTTTTCCTCATTAATGTAAATAAATCATCAAGCCGCTTAGATTCTGGTACGAATAATGGAGTTCTCATTATGGAATTAACTATCTCTTTTTCATTCATTTTTTCTGATGCAAGAGACGTCATTACATCCTTAGTGGATAATATTCCAATCACATCGTCATAATCATCATCATATATAGGAAATCTTGAATGGGGATGATCTTTATATTTATTAAGAAAATCTTTGAAGGAAGTCTCATAATGTATCCATTGGATATCATTTCTTGGAGTCATAATTTCTTTTGCTTCTGTTTCTCCAAATCTAAAAACATTTTCTAGCATTTCTCCTTGGTCTAGTTTTACTGTTCCTTCTTCCTCTCCTACATCTATAAGCATTCTAAGTTCGCCTGATGTTACTAATGGATCTGATTGATCATCTTTAGATTTAAAAAGTGCATTTAGTGATTTTGGGATTAAAGCAAATATGAATACTAAAGGACGAGTAATTTTCATCAAAGAATTGACCATATCAGATGTCATTAGTGCCCATTTCTCTGGCTTAATTGTGGATAAAGCCTTCGGGGTTAATTCTCCTATCACTACAATTACAATAGTTGTGACTATTGATGCAATAATTACAGCAGTAACAGAATTTTCTCCTATTAATTTAATCGTAAGGCTTGTTCCGACAGTCGCTACAGTAATATTTAATAGATTCCCAATAAATAAAATTGTTGCAAAAAAATCTTCAAAGTTTTCTTGTATTTTTAGTATTACTTTAGCTCTTCTGCTGCCTTCTTGAGATAAATGCTTTATCCTAATTTTATTTACAGCAATTATGCTAGCTTCAGACGCACTAATTAATGCGCTTAAAAGCAATAAGATTAAAATTATTATTATCGAATTATACAAATTAATATTTTAGATTAGAGGTGATTGTATGATGAAGATCAATTAAAGTAAATCAATTTTCTATAAGAGATTTTCTAATTTTTTCATCAATTTCATCAGTTAAAGTTTTTTCCTCTTTTAGGAATTTGCGGGCGCTTTCTCTGCCTTGCCCAAGCCTTTCATCTCCGTAAGAAAAAAAAGATCCACTTTTTGTTATTATTTCTTGTTCAACTCCCAAATCAATAATTGAACTTTCCCTGCTTATTCCTTCAGAGAATATGATATCCATTTCTGCTTTTTTAAAAGGAGGCGCCATCTTATTTTTTACAATTCTTGCCCTTACTTTGTTTCCGACTATATCAGTCCCATTTTTTATTGGTTCTACTCTTCTAAGATCTATTCTTACTGAACTATAAAATTTTAAGGCTCTTCCCCCTGGAGTTGTTTCGGGGTTTCCGAATACTACTCCCACCTTTTCTCTTAATTGATTTATAAAAATCGCTGTACTGTTAGTTTTTCTTATGGTTCCAGTAAGTTTTCTTAGTGCTTGTGACATCAATCTTGCTTGCAATCCTATCTGTAACTCTCCCATTTGACCTTCTATTTCAGCTGTTGGAACTAATGCAGCCACGCTATCTACAACAACTAAATCTACATTTCCACTCTTAACAAGATATTCAGTTATTTCTAATGCTTGCTCTGCCGAATCTGGCTGTGATACCAATAATTTATCTAAATCTATGCCTATTTTTTGCGAGTATGATGGATCTATTGCATGTTCTACGTCTATATACGCTGCAGTTCCACCCAATTTTTGAGTCTGAGCAACTGCTGATAAAGCTAAAGTTGTTTTTCCTGCTGATTCAGCTCCAAATATTTCGATTATTCTACCTCTAGGCAATCCACCTATACCTAGAGCAAGATCTAAAACTATTGAGCCGGTAGGTATTACGCCTTCTTCATAATTAGACCCTGAATCATTCATTAACATGATTGATCCTTTGCCAAATGTTTTTTCAAGTCCAGCCAGAGTTTCTTCTATAGATGATTTAGAGTTTTTTGTTTCTTTTTTTGACATATATATTTCTTATTTAAATATAGAATACTACAAGTATTAGGATTTTTTTATGCCCTAATGACACTAATTTCGCAAGGGTCTTGAACCTAAGTTAATATCTATACTTACGTTTTCATTATCCCTAATCACAGTCAATTTAATTTCTTCTCCGGGATTAGAATTTTCAGTAAGGAAATTTACCAATCCGCTAAAGGTATAAACTTTAGATGTACTTAATTCATTTGAAATGCTTGTTATAATGTCCCCTTCTTTTAGTCCTGAATTAATTGCGGGTCCATTTTTTACCACATCTGTTACATATATCCCTTGTATTTCAAATGGTATATTCAATTCCTTTTTTAATTCTATAACTAGATCTGTTCCGCTAATTCCCAAATAGGGATGTTCATAGTATTTTTTAGAAATTAATGAAGGGATTACCTTTTTGGCAGTATTTATTGGTATTGCAAATCCGATTCCAGAACTACTTCCACTTCTACTGACTATTTGTGCATTTACTCCTACAACTTCACCTTCTTGATTAAATAAAGGTCCGCCTGAATTACCTGGATTTATAGATGCATCGTGCTGTATTACTGAACCTATCTGAAAATTAGTTTCTAGGTCCGATCTTGCCCTGCCGATAGCACTAATTATTCCTTTAGTGAGTGTAAAGTTTTCACCATAAGGATTGCCTATTGCTAGGGCAGTTTGCCCAACCTCTACTAACGCGCTATTTCCAATTTTTAATGGATTGATATTGTAATTTTTGGGGTAATCAACTTCTAAAATAGCCAGATCAGAATATATATCATGAGCAATTAATTTTGCTTCCATTTCGTCCCCATTAGAAAAACTAACTATAATATCTCCTAGTATATTTCCAGATTCTCTAACGACATGTGAATTTGTAGCAATTCTTCCTGCCTTATCCCAAACAAATCCTGATCCTGTACTTGGCCCCATTGGAGTTTTTGCTCTAATGGCTACTACTCCCGAAACTGCATTTTCATAAAAATCAGTTAATAAATAATCACTATATGTAGCATCCTGACTTATAGCACTCTCAGTGACATTAGAATCATTAGAGCATGAGGCAATTAAAATCAATATAATTAAGTTGATTATTATTTTCTTCATTTTTTATTATTTTTAAATACTGGAATAGGTTTCATCTTGTGAATATTAGGCTTTCTAATTTCGTTATATTTTTCTATATTTTTACTTTTTGAGTTTTTCATTGCATCTTCAAGTTCTTGATAAGTTAGTCCTTTTAATTGATCATAATCTGTCCTGCCATCTTCCCATAGGCCATCGGTGGGCGGAGCATCAATTATTTCTTGTAATATTCCTAGTTTTTTTCCTATTTCCCATACTTCAGTTTTCATGAGATCTGCTATAGGAGATATATCTACCCCTCCATCACCATATTTTGTAAAGAATCCAACTCCAAAATCTTCTACTTTGTTTCCTGTACCAACTACCAACCCAGATTTAGATCCAGAAATTTGATGTAATGCGACCATTCTCAGCCTAGATTTAGAATTAGCAAATGAATGCTCAGAATCATATTCTTTAGTCATAAGGTTATTGAATGTTCTATAAACTTCACTTAGGTCAATTATTTTGTGATTTACATTTGAAAATTTACTAGTTAGCCAATTACCATGAGCTAAACTTAAATCATGTTGGGATGAAATTTGATTAATTGGCATTGAAATCGCATAGACTTTTATTCCAGTCTTAGCACAAAGAGTGCTGACTACTGAACTATCTATGCCCCCGGATATTCCAACTACAAGAGAAGTTCTATTATTGTCAATTGCATATTTTTTAATCCAATTTGTAATTTTGATTATAGTCATTTAATTAACTTGTAAAGTTCTTGAAAAACCTCTCACTCTAGGTAGTTTAGTTGATCCCATTAACCATTGATCAATATTTCTAGCACATTCTCTTCCGCTAGCGATTGCTCTAACAACTAAAGATTGTCCGTGATGCATATCGCCGCAAGCAAAATATTTACTTTTTGATGTCATCATATTTTTATCAGTTCTTACATTCCCTAAATTATCGAGTTCTACTTCTAAAGATTGGATAAGACCTTTTTTTTGAGGATGCAAGAAACCCATAGCCAACAGAACTAGATCTGCCTTGACTGTGAATTCACTATTTGGAATCTCTTTAATTTCTGTTCTACCTTCAGAATTTTTTATAAATTCCACTTTTACTGCATGAAGAGTTGTTACTTTTCCATTTTCTCCAGATAATTTTTTTGTTAATACAGAATAATCTCTTCCGCCCCCTTCTTCATGCGCTGAAGAAGTTCTCATAATTAAAGGCCATTCAGGCCAAGGATTGTAAATTGATCTTGTCTCAGGCGGAGCGCTCATCAGTTCAAGTTGTGTAACAGAACTTGCCCCTTGTCTATGTGAAGTTCCTAAGCAATCTGCTCCTGTATCTCCTCCTCCAAGAATTACAACATGTTTATTTAGGGCATGTATTTTATCTTTATTGTTGACTCCTTTATGATAATTATTCTGTTGGGTTAAATATTCCATAGCAAAATGTATTCCATTTAGATCTCTACCCTCAACTTCTAAATTTCTAGGAATTGTTGATCCGCCTGCTAAGCAAATAGCATGAAAGTTATTATTTAATTCATCTATTGAATAATTTTCTCCTACATTTACATTAGTTTTAAAATCTATTCCTTCCTTCTCCATTAAATCTATTCTTCTTTTTACAACCCATTTTTCTAACTTGAATTCAGGGATTCCTAATGAAAGCAAACCCCCTATAACATTGTCTCTTTCAAAAACTGTAACTTTGTGGCCAGCCCTATTTAATTGTTGAGCTGCAGCTAATCCAGCAGGTCCAGATCCAATTACAGCAATTTTTTTATTTGTTCTGGTGTCAGGAGGTGTAGGTTTTATCCAACCTTCTGAAAAAGCCTTTTCTACTATAGTTTTTTCAATGAACTCAATTGCCACAGGCTCTGAATTTATATTTAGTGTGCATGAAGCTTCACAAGGAGCTGGGCATATTCTGCCAGTAAATTCTGGAAAATTATTAGTTGCATGCAGTTGAGATATAGCTTTTTTCCAATCTCCTTTTGAAACTAAATTATTCCAATCAGGGATTAAATTACCTAGAGGACATCCATTATTACAAAAGGGTACCCCGCAATCCATACATCTAGAAGCTTGCTGATTTACTTCTTTTTCAGTCCATGGAAAGTAAATCTCTTTCCAGTCCTTTACTCTTTCTTTAACTTCTCTTCTTTTAAAGTTTTTTCTTTTGAATTCTTTGAATCCTGTAATTTTCGCCATATTAATTTATATATACTTCGTGTTTTCTATTTAATTTAAGCAAAGCTTTTTCATAATCTCTTGGGACAACTTTTTTGAATTTTAAAACATAGTTTTCCCAATCGGATAACATTTTCTTTGCTAAAGAACTATCAGTTTCTTTAGAATGCTTCTTGACGATTTTCATCAATATTTTATCATCTTCTGAGCCTGGAGATATTTGCTTTAAGTCACATAGTTCAGAGTTAAATTTTTCCTTAAATTTATTCTCTCTGTCGAATACATAAGCTATTCCGCCGCTCATTCCAGCCCCAAAATTTCTTCCTGTTTCTCCAAGTATTACTGCTGTTCCGCCTGTCATATATTCGCAGCCATGATCTCCTATTCCTTCAACCACTGCTAGTGCAGAACTGTTTCTAACGCAGAATCTTTCTCCTGCTAAACCACCTATGTATGCTTGTCCTCCAGTAGCACCATATAAAGCTACATTTCCGATAATAATATTTTTTTCGGCTTCGAAAGTTGATTTTTTACTAGGAAAAATAGTTAATTTACCTCCTGATAACCCTTTGCCAAAATAGTCATTAGCGTCACCTTCTAATGTGAAATTAAGTCCCTTACAAGCAAAAGCACCAAAACTTTGTCCAGCACTACCCAAGAAATTTACATTAATTGTACCTTCAGGTAATCCTGTCTCTCCATGAATTTTTGTAATTTCAGAACTTAAGATAGACCCAACTGTTCTATTGTAATTATTAATTTTTTCATTAATAAATATTTTTTTATTATTACTTATAGCACCTTCTACTTTTTTTAATATTTTGAAATCTAAAGCTTTATCAAGCTTGTGGTCTTGTTCTTGGGAAGCAAAAGAATTATCACCATCTAATACTGATGGTTTTGCTAAAAGTACATCTAGATCTAGTTTGGCATCTGGCATATTATTTGCCCGTATTGAACTCTTTAATTTGTCAGTTCTTCCAACCATTTCATCTACTGTCTTAAAACCAAGCATCGCCATATAGTTTCTTAATGACTCAGCAAGAAATATGAAATAATTGACTACTGCTTCAGGGGTTCCTTGGAATAATTTTGTTAATTCTGGATCTTGAGTTGCAACCCCTACTGAACATGTATTTAAGTGGCATTTTCTAAGCATAATGCACCCCATAACAATTAATCCTGCAGTTGCTATCCCCCATTCTTCAGCACCCAATAAGGTAGCTATAGCAACATCTCTACCAGTTTTCATTTGACCGTCGGTCTGAACAACTATTCTGCCTCTCAATCCGTTTGATACAAGTACTTGATTTGTTTCAGCTAATCCCAACTCCCATGGAAGACCTGCATGTCTTATAGACCCAAGAGGGGCCGCACCTGTTCCACCACTCATTCCAGAAATTAGGACAACATCTCCTTTGGCTTTTGCTACACCCGCGGCAATAATCCCTACTCCAGCCTCAGAAACTAATTTTACATGTATTCTTGCGTGCCTATTTATATTTTTTAAGTCGTGGATAAGTTGTGCTAGATCCTCAATTGAATAAATATCATGATGTGGAGGAGGAGAAATTAATTCAACGCCGGGAGTCGTTTTTCTTATAGATCCAATATATTCTGAAATTTTGCTCCCTGGAATTTGCCCGCCTTCCCCAGGCTTGGCACCTTGAGCCATTTTTATTTGCAAGTCTGTAGAATTCACAAGATAGTTAGCGGTTACCCCAAATCTTCCAGAGGCTACTTGCTTTGTCCTGCTATTCTTCTCAGAATTGAATCTTTTTGAATCCTCTCCTCCTTCCCCAGTGTTGCTTCTTGCCCCAATTCTATTCATGGCTACTGCAAGAGTTTCATGAGCTTCCTTACTTATAGATCCTAGTGATATGGCCCCTGTAGCAAACCTTTTAACAATATTCAGAGCTGACTCTACCTCTTCAACAGCAATGGAATCTTTTTCTGAATAATTAAAGTCTAATAATCCTCTTAAAGTGTAGGCTTCCTCTGTTTCGTTGTCAGCGATTTTTTCGAATTCATTGAATTTCTCTTGATTATTTGTTGCTGTAGAGTGTTGTAATAGAGAAATAGTAGTTGGGTTCCACATATGAGATTCTCCTGTGCCTCTCCAAAGATATAAACCACCAAGATCAAGTTCTAATTCTTCAGGAATTCTTGATTCTTTAAATGCGCCTATATAATTTTGAATCATGTCCTTTTTTATTCTCTCTTCATCTACTCCACCAAGTTTATTAGGTGTCCAAGTAAAATAATTTTCAACGAATTTTTTTGACAACCCAAGAGACTCAAAAATTTGTGCTCCTTGATATCCTTGCAGGGTAGATATACCCATTTTAGACATAACTTTAAGAAGTCCATACTCAGAAGATTTTAGATATTTATTTACAGCTTCCTCATTATTTTCAGAATTATTTAATACTGTTTCTATAGCAAGATAAGGATTTATTGCTGATGCTCCATATCCAAATAAAGTAGAAAAATGATGAACTTCGCGTGGCTCACCTGACTCTACAATTAAGTCCGCTGAAGATCTTAATCCGGCTCTTATTAAATAATGATGAACTGAAGATAATGCTAGTAGGCTTGGAATTGGAATGTATCCTTTCTTAAGCCCTCTGTCAGATAGTATTAAAATATTGTGCCCATCACCTATTGCTTCCTCGCATTTAATCCTTAACTCTTCAATAGATTTTATTAAGTCAAAATTATTTTTCTTATCTAGTTTTATTAATGTTGATATTATTTTGACGCTAATACTTTTATGTTTTATTTTTTTTATAGCTGCCATTTTCTCGTTACTTAGTAGAGGATTATCAATAAATAAAATTGAACCTTGTTTTTCTGATTCTTCTAGTAGGTTGAATCTTTTTCCGGCAGGCACTGAAATCTGGGTTACGAGTTTTTCTCTAATGGCATCTAAGGGTGGATTAGAAACTTGGGCAAACATTTGCTTGAAATATGAGAATACATTCTGAGGCCTTTTTGAAAGAATTGGTATTGGAGTATCACTTCCCATTGAGCCTACAGGATCCTTTGAGGACTTTGACATTGGGTCAATCAATACATTTAAATCTTCTTGGGTATACCCGAAAGTTTGTTGATATTTTATTATTGGCATATCAAGTTTTTCAGATTTTTGGTCTAACAAATTTTTAGTATCAATGCTGTTGTTATCAATCCATCTAGTGTATGGATTTAAATTTGATAAGGAATTTTTTATTTCTTCGTCTCCAATGATTTTGCCTTGCTCAAAATCAATTAAGAACATTCTTCCAGGCCTCAATCTTTCTCTGTATTCAATATCACTTTCATTAATATCAATAAGTCCAGTTTCAGATCCCATTATTAACGTTCCATCTTTAGTAACTGTATATCTAAATGGTCTTAATCCATTTCTATCAAGTACCGCACCTACTTTTTTACCATCGGTGCAAACTATTAAAGCTGGGCCATCCCAAGGTTCCATTAAAATACTGTGAAATTTATAGAAATCTTTTAGATCTTTACTCATTGATTCATGACCATCCCAAGATTCAGGAATCATCATTGCCATTGCATGTTCTAGATTCCTTCCTCCTAGAGTCAATAATTCCAAAACATTATCAAATGATGCTGTGTCACTATCGTTCGGTTTGCAAATAGGAAATAAATCATCAGTACTATCACCGAATAATTCACTTGAAATTAGAGGCTGCCTTGCTGTCATCCAATTTCTATTTCCTTTTACAGTATTGATTTCGCCATTATGCGCTATAAATCTATATGGATGAGCTAATTTCCAGTCTCCTAATGTATTAGTACTAAATCTCGAGTGAACTAAACCAAAACTACTTTCCATCTTTTCGCTTTGAAGATCTAAATAAAACTCTGATACTTGGTCAGATGTTAATAAACCTTTATAGATAATTTTGTGAGCTGAAAGGCTACATGCATAAATTTTTTCAATTTCATCATTGTCAAATTCTTCATTGGCTATAGATTCAAATTTTTTCCTTATGATAAATAACTTTTGCTCAAAGTTATCTATATTTTTATTATTCTTTAGGCCTATAAAAACTTGGATAATATTAGGCATTACCTCTTTTGAAAGTTTTCCAATTTTTTTTGTATCTACTGGAACATCTCTCCAGCCAATAACTTGCAATCCTTGGCTTAGTGAACATCTTTCAATAATTTTTTTGACATTTTCTGTCGATTTTTTATTACTTCCTGCAAAAATAATTCCAGTCCCATATTTATCTTTTTCAATATTAAATCCGAGATTAGAAGTTGCTTCTAAAAGAAAATCATGGGGGATTTGTATTAATATTCCTGCCCCATCTCCAGTATCAGGATCCGCTCCAGATGCCCCTCTATGTTCAAGATTGCTCAATGCTGTCAAACTTTTCTTTATTATTTCATGGCTCTTTACACCTTTTATATTGGCTACTAGACCCACTCCACAAGCATCACGCTCAAAATTAGGATCATATGACCCCATATTTTTTAGCATTTTAAAATTTTCTTTTATTTTTTTACTGTTCATATTTTTCATAATTAATAATCAAAAAAAATTAAAGGAATGATAAATTATACTACGAATATCTGTATAAACCTATAAGTTTAACCAGTTTTTTAATTCAAAATCTGATACTGTTTTTAGATATTCTCCCCACTCTCTCTTTTTTCCTTTTAAAAATACTAAATAAGCTTCTTCACCTAAAGCATCTTTAAGGATTGAGCCGTTTTCAGCATTTTGAATAGAAGTGCCCAGATCATGGGCTAACTTCTTTGTGTCTTCAAGTTTAGTCAAATCCTCTTGAGATAGTTTTGAAAAAGATTCTTCCATTGCAGGCTCGAGTTTATATTTATTTTGCATACCCTTGAGTCCGGCAGTAATTATTGCAGCAAAACTTAAATACGGATTGCATGCCGGATCAGGTAATCTGAACTCAATTCTGGAAGAAATATCACCCATTTTTCTTATTTCAGGGATTGTAATTAAATTTCCATAGTCTGGGTTCTTTGACCAGTAGCGGTAAGAAGGGGCTTCGTTCAAAGATGCTATTCTTTTGTAAGAATTTACCCATTGGTTTGTTGCCAACATAAATTCATTAACATGTTTTAATAATCCAGCAGCAAAACTTTCGCCTTGTTTTGATACACCTGACTTTGATTTTTTTTCATGAGCAAATAAGTTCTTTTCTCCTTCAAATAATGATATGTGCAGATGCATTCCATTTCCTTCATACTCTTCAAATGGTTTAGGCATAAATGTAGCAAAAACACTTTCATTATTCGCTACTTCTTTAACTAGTAATTTAAAAGTTTGTATGTTGTCTGCCATAGTCAGTGAATCGTTATATCTCAAACTAATTTCTTGTTGGCCAGGTGATACTTCATGATGAAATTTTTGGATCGGGATACCTATCTTCTCAAGTCCAAGTACTGTCTTTCTTCTCAAGTCGGATCCTAAGTCACTGTGGATACCAACTTGATCAAAATACGTCTTTTCATCTATTGGCTTCATGCTTTCTGAATCCTCAAGGTAAAAATATTCTATTTCAGGGGCTACATAGAAGTTTAAACCTTTTTCTTTAAGTTCATTTAACTTTTTTTTCAAGATGAATCTGCTATCTAAAGCAGATGGAGTACCATCTTTGTTGATAATTTCGCAAGTAATCTTTGCGACTGAATTTTCTTCAGGTCTCCAAGGTAGTATTTCAAAAGTTGTAGGATCAGGCATCGCTATCATTTCACTCTCTTGAAATCTCTCTGAACCAAATATTGATGCTCCATCAAAACTAGCCCCTTCATTAAGAACTTTTTCTAGTTCATCAATTGTTATGCCAAATCCTTTTACACTTCCAAAAATGTCAGTGAACCAAAGCCTAACGAATTTAACATTATTTTCAGTAGCCTTAGTTAATACGTAACTTATTTGGTTTTCTTTATTTTTTTCAGTAGTCATATCACATTACTTTATATATTTTTTGCTTTGACAGATTTGAACCTATATCCCACATTCCAAACTGTTTCAATGAAATTATACCTAATATCATTTATTTTGCTTCTTAACCTTCTTACATGTACGTCAACTGTTCGAGTTCCTCCGTAATAGTCATATTCCCAAACACTATGAAGAAGTGATTCCCTTGAAAATACTCGCCCTGGTTTTGCGGCTAAATACCTTAAAAGTTCATATTCTTTAAAAGTTAGATCAACCTTTTCACCCTCTAAGGTTACTTCGTAGCTTTCTTGATCTATTATTAGTGGACCTGCGATTATCAATTGTTTGTTTTCATGGCCTGATTTACCAGTAATATTTATTAATCTTAGAAATATCTCATTCACATCGTGAGGAGGTAAGCAAAAATCAAAAAATGGTCTTGAGAAATTAGTTATTAAAAGATCCATGTCATTCAATGGCATTAGTGCGATAACCTTTTTTTCTAATTTTTCGGCTTTTTTTAGATTTTCTTTGAAAAGATCAAGGTTTAGGTCTTCGCCAGATATAATAAAAGATCCAGTATCTTTACCTTCTTCAGGCTCCAACTCATCAATATTATTTTTGACAACCATAGCAAATTCAGAAGTTTTAAGCTTTAAAGATAGTTCTTCCTCTTTAATTTTACTTAAACCAATAACAGTTACTATTCTTTTTTCTGGGGACATCTTTTTGTACTTAAAATTCTTAATTTTTAACTATAAGGATACTATAGTAAGTTAAGTTCAAGGTTTTTGCTATAGCGCTATAATTCTGAAATCCCTATTTTCTTATCGATAAAATCAAAAAAAAACATAAAAAAGTCGTTGACGATAACTCCATTCAAATATATACTCGCTCATTGCGGTTGAATTTTAGTTTGAAATTCTTATAGATTTTGAACTTGACGCTAAGTATAAAGAGAGAAATATAAAATGCCTACGATAAATCAGCTAGTTAGAAAGCCTAGAAGGACTCCTTCAAAGAAGTCCAATACTCCTGCGTTAGGATTCAACTACAATTCATTGGAAAATAGGCTTAATACTAAGAC